>ERZ779654.37-NODE-37-length-93826-cov-7.795363_pt1 | contig 93826 bp, 70 predicted proteins | sample MGYA00511075_ERZ779654 | MGnify/ENA primary metagenome ERZ779654 (study PRJEB29588, sample SAMEA2155636) | human gut metagenome | biome: human gut; feature: human-associated habitat; material: faeces | place: Denmark | collected 2008/2010 ...
CTCCTGCCGCCAACCATGCCGAACGGCTCATTCCTGCCGGAAGCACACAAAGGATAAGCAGCATCACACCACCAGCGACCATAGCTCCAACTTTATCCATCACCTTTTTCCATCCTTTCCCGTCATTCCGGTCAGAGCAGAGAATCTCCCCCCTCTTGGTCAGCCATTGATGCAGACAGACCGGAAGTATCATGGCCAAATAGCCGGAATAAGGCCCCGGATTGAAGAAAGAACCTGTCAATACATACAAGAAATGGTTGGACACAGCATAACCATAAAGCTGCCTCAATCCCCAAACAGCCTCAATGCCCCCCAGCATTACCAATACCCACGAAACCGGTATAAAAAGAAAATACCTTTTTTCCATCATCAATCCAGCCATCAACAGACATCCTGCAACTACCAATGCACTTTTATCGAAATAGAGCCATTGCCCTATAACATCAGCTACAGGAAGTCCGGAAGAAACGTTACATGCCAAAGACAATAAAACTATACAAGCAATGTAGACCAAACTTCCAGTCAATAGATTACGTACATTATTCATTCTATCTATCAAATATTCAATAGTATTCTATAATTCACCAAAAGATTTGTTTCCCGTCTTTATATTCAAAAATCCGTTCATCTTTACCGGCTGTGTGATTCTTCAGATAAAATAAAGCACCTTGAAACCCTGAATAGACAATAGAATCTGACACAGCCATTTGCCGCCCGACAGAATTCCATTTTCCTCCACCCCAATAAAACAATTCATACAAATTACCTTTATAAATAAAATTCACCTCATTACGAGGAGTATACACCACCTTCTCCACACGATGGGGACTTCCAAAGTCCATCCCGGTCCATCCTCCATCCGGATGTATATAATCAAATGAAGTATCCGGATTACCGTCAAATGCGTTCAAATATTCATGTGTATTGTCTTCAAAACTTCCCGGAGTACCTATGATTTCCCCATATAGAGGTATGGTATCTTCCGTATTCTCATAAAAAGCCAGTTCCGAGATATTACAGAAACATCCGTCAGCACCCTTATAGCGCATATACCGATACGGTTTATCAGACTTCAACCGGGCCACAGTATATAGCCGATACGGAGCCTCCTTTATCAAAAGTAGAGTATCCTTCCGCCCAAAGTCTGCCCGGTCGCTTCCTTCCACTACTCCCCCAATCATCCGGTCATTGAAAAGAACACTCAAAGTAAGATGGCACTTCCTATACAAGACCAATTCCTGCTTTTCAGCTTCCGGAACAATGAACCGTATCTTTCCGGTTTCACGCTCCAGAAGAAAAGGAGAAGATACTGCAGCGTATTCCTTTCCGTTCCAGGCAGCCAGCGTAAAGACCGCCCCGCCTCCCACATCCTCAAAACGAGCCTCCCGCTTTTTAAAGAAAGTATATCCTATAGGTTGCCATTGTAGTCTGTTGGCAAGGCACAAATACACCATATCCCCCTCACGAAACTGTCCGGAAAGCAAAGAATCCGGAAGAGCTACAGTCCAATTCCTGCTACCGGTATAAAGTGCAGTGACATCGCGGAAGAACGGACGTCGGAATGCCGGGTAAACATCGGAATATTTCCCCAGTTTCCGTACCGCCTCCTTATCAATACTATAGGTTGCCCGGTACATTTTTCCCCTCGAAATGCTATATTCTTCCGCTTTGCTCCATACTTCTTCATAAGGAAGATTTGCAATGTATGTCTTTCCTTCCTTATCCAAAACAAAATTCCAGAAATGAGAGGCATTGTTGTCTCCTAATACCATCACCCTATCTACTCCGCACGGAATGCCCAATGCCCGCAACACATATATCATGGCATCCGTAAACTCTCGGCAACTGCCCGTATGCCATTTCAGTACATCCGGTCCCAAATGAGGCCCCACCGGAAAAAGAGCCGTATTCCGGTAGTTCGCTTTCCGCAACGTATCCATCAACAACTGGGCGGCAACCTTAGGATTATCAGCCTCATCTGTCTTCCTGAATTCATCCAAAATCGGGCTATAGCACTCATAAATTTCTTTGCGCCAGAGAGAAAGCGGCTCATCCCCTATTCTATAAGGCAATATATATTCGCAGAAAGTATCAAAATCAACATGCTTTCCCCAAGGTTGCTCCCGCCAGACTTTGAATGCCCATTCTATATGATTGACCAAAAAAGCGGAATCCACCGTCATAATGTCCCTCTTATAAGTCAATTGATTTATAGAAAATTCTCCATCTGCTCTTTTCAAGGAATCAATCAACTCTTGCACATGCCTGGAATAAGGAAATGAAACGTATTCACTGAAATACTTCCTGTAATTCTCCAAGGCCTTTCCCTCGTAAGCACCATGAAAAGGCATATTCTCTATCAGAAAACAAGCAGCACGATATTTGTCACCGTCCTCTTCCTTGTAACGGTCCAGTACCTTTTGCAACTCCGCACGGTTATCACCGGCAAGATTCAAAGCTGTGTCCAACCACTGATTTTCCGAAGAACAAGCCATAAACAGACCTGCTGTAAACCATACCCATACACACCAATGTTTCATATCACTATTCCATTTTTTTCTATTCCAATCTGAAAGACAATCCAATCAATCCTTACAATCCGATACAAATACCTGCTTACCATCTTCCATATGAAATATCAGTTCTTCTTCTCCACGGGTACTGTCATGCAAATAGAGCAAAGCTCCCGATGGTATCCCGTCATATGGTAGAAAAGGTTTTTCTGCCATTTTCTTCCCCAATGAGTTCCAACAGCCCTCTCCCCAATAGAAGAGTTCATAACAATCCCCTATCCTGACAAAGTTATCATCGTTACGGGGCATATACATAAAATTGTCTATAGTAACAACCTTTCCAAAATCCACCGTTACACTTGCACCGGGTTTTGATGAAATGAAATACGACAACGGCTCATTATCATAGACCTGATGGGCAAAAGTACCCACTGTAGCCGGAGCATCTCCCCAACTGTCTATAGGGACAATTTCTTCCTCTCCTTTATAAAAATGCATTTCGGCAACTTCCGCATATCCCTCTGCCGAAGAACAAAAACGGGCATAGCGACCCCTTACCGGTTTCTCAAGAATAACGTGATTATAATTGATACCGGGCGTATCTTTCACAGTACACAACAACTCCGCATTTTTAAAATCCTTATCACAAGCCGCCTCAAAATGCCCGTCTTTTATCCCTCCCATATAATTCCTGATACGTTCCGAAAGAGGGTATTTCCGATACAATTCAGCAGAATAGCACTTGGAGGTATCTGCAACATAAGGATGTATATCCTTGCCATCAAAATAAAAAGGATTTCCAATAGGGCGATACTGCCCGTTTGCGAATGCCAACAATATATAAACCTGCCTCGAAGCCAAATTCCTGAAAAGCGCTTTTCCACTTTCTACCTTAGTAAAATCTATTCCCCGCCACCCATAAGCACTGAACAACCCCACATAAACATAATTCCCGTCCATCCCTTCTACCGGCAGTTCCAGATTCGAATCAAAATAATTATCCGACACTTTTCTTGCAAACACATCCTTAAAAGCAGCCGGTACGGACCGGTTCCGCATAAAATCGCCATCCATGTCCCATTGTCTGCCAAAACACCGGCGGTAAACCACGCTCGGGCGCCGACTGTCAATATAGAAACTTCCCCGTTCCGGCTTCCGGGAAGGGAAAGTAAAAGGAAGGCAGACACCCGTTACATCCCTCACCACATTCCACACATGCCCTTTCCGTGTTTCCGCATTGAAAGTATAGAAATCATAGGCTACCGGGACGCCGATGGCCCGCATCACATAAATCATAAAATCACAAGCATCCTGACACTTGCCGATACGATTATGCAGCAGGTACTCTCCTCCCAAATGCGGATAGTTAAAGACCCATGTAAACCGGTAAGGGTCTTCCTTCTGCAAATACTCCCAAACTACGCTAATCGCCTCCACTACATCGATACCCGTATAAACCTCGTCCAGCAAAAAGGAATAACGGTCATGGTATATCTGCCGCCAGTTGTCCGGAGTCTCATTTCCGATACGATAGGGAAGCAGCCATTCACAGAAATCTGCAAAAGAAAGGGAAGCATTCCACGGACGCTTTTTCCAACCATCAAAAGCCAAATCAATGTTATTTATCAAGAATTCAGCCCTTATATTCAGTACATCCGGTTTTCTCTGCAATCCGGAAGGGGTATAATAATCCCAATCCGGTACGGCAGTATCCTTCAGCATCACTCCATAAGCATCTGCCGAAGCCAGCACTGTTTTCAAAGAATCCAGTTCTTCACCTTCAAGGGCATAGTGATAAGGCATATTTTCTATCAAGAAACAAGCGGCTTTATATTTTTCAGGCTCATCTTTATAATGTTCCAGTACCTTTTCCAGTTCGCCTTTGTTGGTTGCAGCACACTCCAGTGCGTACTCCAATCTGCCGGAAGCATTGCAAGCCTCCAATATCCCGGCAATCAATAATATCCAGAGCAATTTAAACAGAACTTTCATCTTAGTCTATTCTTTTAAAGATACGTTTCCATCTCATTTTTCCAGTATTCGGGCTGACGGACTTCCATACCAGCCATGCCCTTCCCACTATAAATGGTTCCGGCAGTAATCCCCAGTAACGGGAATCTTTTGAATTCACCATCTTGTCACCCGAAACAAAATAATAGTTCTCACAGAAGCGGTAATTGTGTATCACACTGTCCCCCAGCAGAACCGAATCTCCATGCAATGTCAGTTTCTTTTTCTGTTCCCACTCTATCACGTTCCGATACAGCAACCGTGTTTCCGGATTCATTCCTACCACGCTGCCTTTGGCCGGTATATAAAGAGGCCCAAACTCGCTGATAGTCCACCCATTACAGCCACCATCGGGAAAGCTCTTAAGAACAAGGCCCCGTTCCTCCATCATGCCCGAAGATATCAATTTACCTAATTCCTCCTGCGCCTGCACATTTCCTGCGATACCATCAAATCCGGACACACGATAATGTGTATTCCTTATCTCCAGCGTATCACCCGGCACGGCGATACAGCGCTTCACGTAATACAACATCACGTCCAGCGCAATGCTGTCCCACCTGCCCGGATAAGGAAAATTGAACACTAGTACATCATTCCGCTGAAAATTTCTCCATCCGGACATACGGTGCATCCTCACCTCCTTTTTCTCCACGGCATCAAGCACATTGAATAGGCGTGCTCCACCCGAACATTTATCCACCAGAATACAATCACCCGCCAGCAACGACGGTTCCATCGAGTCCGACGGTATCTTGAAGGAGGTCACCACAAACACCTGCAATACTATCAGTATCACAACAAGCAGGCACAGACAGAATAATACGTTTGTTATTCCATTCAACCATTTTTTCAATTGCAGCCGCTCCTTCATCCCATCAATCAGTTATTTTGCATCCCCACTAATCTTCAAAACCAACGGAGAATTTTCTGTATTGCAATATACCGTTATCGTCTTGTCGAAGTGCTCCGGATGTTCGGCTTTATAAACCACTTCCAAATCTATTTCCTTACCCGGTAATGCCGGTTCCTTTGAATAAGCTACGGTAGTACAACCACAAGAAGTAGCAACATCTTGTATAACCAATGGTTTGTCACCCACATTCTTCAATACAAAAATTGCCTTTTGTTCCTCCTGCCAATCAAAACTATCCAGCGAAACAGACATATTGTTGATATTCACTTTTGTTTTTATCACTTTACTTTCATCTCCTCGTTCTATCTTCTCACCTTTAATAATCTTCTGATAGAGTTCTTTCACTTTAGGATTATGAATAGGGTTACCGATAGCAAGTACTTTATTATCTTTATCTAATAAAAATGTATGAAAGGCTGCATCATTTAGAGGAAAATGATTTAATTCATTCAGTTGATTTTTATCATCAATACAAATAGGATAAGTAAAGTTCTCCGATCTCAATGTTCCCAAAAAATCTCTTCTTTTCTCAGGAGAGAAGAAAAATAGAAACTGAATAGGAGTTGTTTCCATACTATTTATTTCTTCCATAAATTCTTTCCATTTACCCAACTGTAATTTGCAACTGACACAACCAATTGAATCAACATAAGTGAGTATCTTAAATTTTCCAGATATTGAAAAATCAACAGTATCTTTACCCTTCACGGTAAATATTGAATTTGCAGGAAATAATATTTCCTTTCCACTCCAGGTTTGCAACAGAATCTCAATATTCTCTTTCTTCTGATTTCCACAAGAAAAAAGAAAAAAAAGAAGAGATATACTTAACAAATATCTAAAATTCATACCTATAATTATTATTACCACATCGGTTCACGCAAACATGGCCACCAGAGCCCATTACTCAAACAACCATTTCCAGATGATGGACAATCCGGTGATGCAGTTTCACCACCTGCCAACGCTTCCACATTAGCCAATACCAACTCCGACACTTTTCTTTCTTCATTGCATATCAAATTGTAACTTACTAGTGAAATAAGCACAACTAACAAAACATACTTTTTCATCGTATAAAAAATTAAGTTATTAAACAATTCTATTAAAATTAAGCAAACTACAATTCATCTTTCAAATACATACCAGACTTCATATCATCACTTTCTAATTATTAAAATATTCTTCCATTTCAAGATAAGCAAATTGATATTCACTGTCCAGATTCATTATGATACGTTTATTTTCCTCATCATAACAAAAGTAATTAATCCGCCGTCCGACATCCAGGGTTTTCAAATAATCTCCTGCAATATTAAATACGTGAAAGACACTTGCACCATTATTATTATTCCAATCTTCCCCTATATATGAAGCGACAATCTTATCATCACAGATAACTACATTTTTAAAATGTGCCTTTCTATCCCCCTTTTCACTCCAATTAGGACCATACACATTACATTGCAATTTTCCATTCATATCGTATAGGCTTATCAAATCATAGCGTCTGTTACACTCTACCAATACATTGCATTTTATAGATACAGCAAAAGCTATTCTTTTCTTTTCATCCACCGGATGAGTATAATCCACTAATTTAATTTCTCCTGTTTTCATATTCCATTTTCCAGTGGTTTGTTTAAAAGAAGATGCAGCAGGTTGTATAAACGAACCATAAGACAACGTATCAGTGATATAGTAATAATAATCCGGAAAAATCCCCTCCTTAAAGCTTAATTTAATATATGGAGAATATAGAGAGTCATTCAAAAGACTATCCAAATTATAACTAAGTATTCTGCGTTGCCCATGATCTGTCACAAGCAAATCATGTTCTTTCTCATTCCACGCAATCGTTCCAAGACTTGATATTTCCCTTGGACCCTGACCTATATCTCCAAAACTCAGCAAATATCTGAATGAATGTTTATCAAAGATATGTATAAGTTTCTCGGAAGAACGATAATCTGCCACAAACAAATATTTGCCATATATATATGGTTGTGCCAAAGAACCTACCAGCACCTCCTCCATTTCAATTTTTCTCACAACATCTTGTACATCAACAACATTCATCCTTTGTTTCTGCCATTTTTCTTTTTCATTCTTTGAGGTGCTGCATGAGCCACACACTAAAATCAGTAAAAAATATAACAATAATTTCATATTATATTACAATTTATAGAATTACAATCGTTCAATGCGTAATAGTATGGTTAAATATATTTATAATAAAATTCTTTAACCATACTAAATTGCGACTTTAAGAACAAATAATTATTCTTACCAGTGATATTCTTTCCAAATACTTACATAAATCCCATTACAAGCACAACCGTCCCCATTAGAGACACAGCCATTAGGACATCCATCACTTTCACCTCTAGCCAACGCTTCCACATTAGCCAACATCAAATCCGACATGGACTCTACTTTCTGATTTGCATAAACACCATATCCTGCAATCGCTACAAATGCTGCAACAAAAGCTATCTTAATCATTTTCTTCATACTATTCTTCAGTTTTATTAGTATAAGATTATTCTTTTTTTATCATTTACCACAAGCATAATGCTTGCGTATCAGAATCAAGATATAAAAATCTTGGAGAACTCATTTCTTACCATACCTATCGAAATGGCAGAAAACACACTCTGTTTTCAATTCAAATTACTATCTTTGCCTCGACCTCCTTTCTTGGTGGGTTATGGAACGGACGGTACGAGATGCACCAACAAAACGTGAACCGTCCGTTCCTCTCCATCCATATTATAGTTTACTTTATTTCATACTATACTCTATTATCGGATCATCTTTATTCACATCCGTTGCCAAGATTATTCCTTTTTGTTCATCTACCGATATGCCATAAACATAATGATCTAACACATACCTGCAGAGAGGTTCGCCGGTCAGACTAAAAACATAGATATACCGTCCTCCATCCGGCAAATAGACACCTTGCTGTACATTTTGCGCAATTTCCTTAAAAGAGCGCCCATGAAAAACCGCATAGATAGCACTGTCTGCCACTTGGACATCGCTAAATCCCATGATACCCGTAGGAATACCATAACCCTGAGAAATCTTAAACTCCGGTTCACCGTGCGGACCGATGCGTACCACATGCGTACTATCTTTCAAATTAAAGACTTCAAGTACTTCGCCCAACTGGGTAACTGCTGCCAGCACTCCATTTCGGGGATTATAGTCGATAAAGCTACGCCATGCCTGAGCCAATGCAGGACGGGCATTCTGTAAAGCCTCCGCATTGGCTGACGGTATTTGACCGGTTCTGCGCAATAATTTCCCTTGATAGTTTACCCAGCAAAAGCGGCTGCTGCCAGATCCGTCCGGAACAATGAAGGTAAAGTCGTCAACCATCACAAAGTCTAAAACACGAAGCATGTCAGTATCCATATTTATCACTTTCTGAGGAACGATTGAGCAACCCGACGAAGTAAAATCATACTTGGTCAATACGGACTTACCAGCATCAAGCCCCCATAGAGATTGACCATGCCATCGGATATTTTCAGCAGAAAGCATCTCTTCGGGAGCCTCGCCCCGCTTGCCGAACGAAGCCAAATAGCGGAAACCCGGATAGTGGAAAACATGGCAAAAGTAGTCCGTGCCATGCAAATCCATTACCACAGCCTTATCACCTTGCACCCGAACGCGGAACGGATAACGGAACAAAGCGGTGTCCAATGGCTGCACCCTCGCTTTCAGCTCGATTGTTTGCGGAAAATCCATGTAGGCGACAGAAGTTGCTACTTTTTTCTGCGTACAAGAGGAAAAGGACAGTGCGGATAGGCTAATGAGGCAGGCTATAATAAATTTGCACATGAGCTACTCCTTGATTTGTTAAAGGACAAACTATTGAACCACTCCCAAAACATTTGCTATCATCCCCACTCTCACCAGCAGCCAATGCCTCTATATTTTCCAATAGCAAATCATCTAGCTTTTCCGAATGACTAATTTGAACATAGCTTAAAACCGAAATGGCACTAATTGCCAAAGCTCCTAATAACTTCACCTTGCTTTTCATAGTGTTTTTGTTTTTTGTTACACAAGCAAAGATAAAAGGATTATTTTGGCTTTTGCAAGTCTTTATTCGGAAAACGCCCAAAGTTGGGGCGTGAAAAAAAGTTCACACCCGACACACCAATATGGGTTAACATTTCATCTACTTGGAGATAACAATTTGATACCCCTTCCTTTCCGGCAGAAGAAGAATCTGAACGGAATCGTCCGCCTCAAAGAGTTTACCCAATAAGCTTATTGCTTTTCTGCGGCGGCTACCTAAATTCAAATCACTCAATGGCCAACCGCAAATTTCCGCTATTTCATCGTTCGTCAGGAAAAGTTCGGACGACTTGGCAAAACCAAGTAATAACTTCGCGGCTTGTGGCGTACAAGATACTTTTTCACCTTCATAAGTCAGTGTATGGTTGACGGAATCAAATATATACTTCCCGAACCGATAAGTGCTCTTTGTCAACGTATCAGCCGTTTTTCTCTTTCTATACTGTTGACCCCCTACATAAATCGCCAGTCCCAATAGCAGAATGCACAAAATGCAGGATAGTATCTGCAGCACATGGTCTGCCCAATCCACACAGTGCCCAAAATCAGGCAACATATAAGCTGTCAACCTCATTGTGTACATATCGTCCAAATAGTAAGTGCCTAAATCATTCTGTGAAGCAATTATAGTTTCATCTCCAGTAGATAATTCTTGCACAATGCCCTTTCCCATCGGATTAACCTTCAGAAAAAGAGCACACATGGCTCCGCCATACCTATCATTCATCTCAGCTTTCCACTCAAGACAAATCTCTTCCAATGGAAATTTTCCATAATAATTCAACATATCGGCTTTAAACCCTACGAGATCCAACGGGAATAGTCCTTGTGCCTCTTTCAATGAATCTATTATCACTTCAAATTCACCATTTTCTGATATCGCTTTCCTTTTGGTATGCTTCTTACCACTATCAGACCCAAATGCATAGAACATCCCCAGCCCATCAAATTCCCGATTCACGACCCGTTCCGCAACCTTCCGCAGAGTTTCTACAGCAACCTCCTTAGCCACGTCTTGTCCCTGGTTGGCATTATCATATAATGCTACTATCACAGACACTGCCACCACTACAATGGCACATATCCATATCATAAGAATCTTCTTATAGCGTTTCATCTACTCCTTCCTTTCTGTTGCTTATTCATTTCTACCCATGCACTCGAAGAGGCATCCGCTTAATAGCGCCAAAGTTAAACAATAATATAAAAGAAAAAAGAAAAAATGAATACAAAAGTTACTTTTATTCACCTATACTCACGATGAAAAAATATTCCTATTAAAAATCCGTTCGGTTATCGATACTGGTAATCAGTATATCCTACACGCCATGAGCCGTCAATTAATTATCTTATAATTCATATTTCACCAAGACAAAATCCGGATTCACCCCTATGGCATACAACGTATTACTCTGTTCTTCAGAAGCTATACGCATTACGGGAATACCCAAATCAACAATCTTCACTAAATTTCCATCATAATCATACAAGAAAACAGTATGAGGGCATTTGCTTGCATCCCTTCCCACTGTAGATTCATCCGTATCATCTTTTCTACGGTCTCGTTGCAATGTAATAATAAAATCCTTACTCATACAGAGTCCCCGGACACCTTTTACCCTGCGGTCAAAAATCACCTCATTGTTCCGAATCTCGTATTCGTCACCATCTGTTCGCCATTCCCACACTAATGAAAATTTATCCTCATCCTGCTGATACAATGCTAAATAAGGGAAATCATAACAAGAATAGACAAATACTCCACGAGATGCATTATATCCTCTCTCCCCCCCTAAATATTGTTTCACCTGCGGAATGGGATAATTGCCAACCGAAGAAGCCTGACCATGCAATAGGGTTTCAAAACAATGTTCCGCACCAGCATCCGCAATTCCAATATACACATTCTTTGCATATTCAGCCATGGCAGGACGCGATAACCGTTCGTCTGACAAGCACTTATTTTAGGCTTTGTCAGATGAGAGATTCCATCATTCATTCAAGGATTTTTTCAATGAAATGGGACTTTTTAGTTGATAACAAAATTTTTTATTTTCTATCCCCCAATCAGAGACTTCGGACAGGGCTTTTCGTAATCTTGTTATTACAGTATGTACATTACCCGGTGTTACTGAACCGTCCGGCCACAATAGTTCCATAATTCCATTGACTGACAACCTATAATCTTCCGCATCCAAGAAGGCTTGCAGTAGTCTTGCAAGAGTTGCCGTCAACTTCACCCTATGGTCTACTCTATACAACACACCGGAATCGGCATCAAAAAACAAATCATCTTCCAACCGATAAACAAGCGCCTCACTCCTATCTACTACAATCATTGGTATTTCTTTCTCCACAAATATCGGGACTGGGGTTTCTACCGTCACCTCTTTGACAAAGAAACGACAATAAATCTTTACAATGTATTCTTGCAGAAAAAACAGCAGAAAGCAACAAAGAGCAAGAGCGCACAAAAGAATCTTATCCTTAACTGTAAAAACGTTCAACCAAGAATAATACAAATATCCCGTCACACCAATTTCGCACCTATAGCCCAAATAACAAGACATAAGACTATCCGGTTTTAACATATAAAGGGAATCATCCGAAAAAGTATAAGTTTCACGTTCATCCCAATCAGCCACAGATATACGTACTACCGTTTTACCAAAATAGTTCATTTCTTCCAGTAAGCGATACCATATCCTATTCAACGAATCAGCCTGCAAAGGACTCTTATACAACACATAAGAATATGACGCTCGCATATCTGAAGAGCGTTCTATATTATGGGAATGCTTTTCATAAGGGATAAAAAAGTCTTTTACCCCATATTCACTTTCTATACGTACTTTTATCGGTTCCTTCTTAATATCAATGGAATTATCTGGTAATCTAATATTTCCTGACGAACTGAAATACACGTCAACTTCATTCCTTTTCTGCAACTCTTCTCCCAAAGCCATACGAAAAGCACTCCGTGCCTGCGTTTCCCAGAACTCCATTCGGTTTTGATACAAGAACCATCCAGTAATTACTGCTACAATAACCCCTATAGCAACGTATATCAATAGCATTTGTCGTCTCTCCCTTTTCTCGTCCATGTGGTGTGTCTAATATTAATCCGCCTCAAAGTTAAGCATTTTTTTACAAGGGACACCAATCTTAATCATCTTCTTACCATGCTCGCCTGATAAGAAATGGTAAGATACCATTGCGCAGCAGATAAAATACTTGAAGAAAAACGAGAAAACCATAAAAATATGGCATAAGCATACTTACAAGAGTTTCTAATCAGCTTTAGCTATTTTCCACCCACCAATCGTCCGCGTGGCACTGTCAAAATTCACACCGATCTTGACCACACGCCTGCCGTCCGCCCGGTAAGGGATGGCATACTGCTTGCTGTCAATCTGAGCCAACGCCTCTTCCGGGGTACCGTCGTATTTGAACTCGAAGACATAAACGGCATCCTGCAACTGCACCACCACATCCGCACGGCCTACGGAACTCTTCACTTCCGACTCCACATATTGCCCCATCAACCGGAACAACAAATAGAAAATGGTCTGATAATGCTTCTCGGTCTTGTTCTCCAAATCATTGGGAATGGAGGCAAAGAAGGAACGGGTACGCTCCAGGCAGCTCTCCACATCACCCTTCATCAAGTCGCGAAGGAAAGAGACGACGTAGAAGGTGTTGTTCTGGGCAGGCAAGTGCACGTAAGAGGGAAGCAGGGATTCAATGAACCCTTTACGGACCTCACCGTTGGGATAGGCCAAACGATAGATTTGGAAATTACGGTCATAGCCCTTAATGGTCAGATAACCGCTCTGGTAGAGCACCGGGATGGGACTCGTTATCTGTTCCGTAGGCGCATCAAACTGCTCATCGGTAGCCTCAACACCTTCCAGCGCACGCACATCGAAGTCTGCATGGCGCAGAATATCTATCAGGAAAGTAGGCGTGCCCGTGGAGAACCAATAGTTCTTGTATTCTTTGGAATTGAAAGCATTGAACAGGCTGAACGGGTTGTAAATATCCGCACAAGCCTTACTGAAATGATAACCGTCATATTGCCGCTTCAAATGCAAGCATGCCTCCTCGTAAGTCTCATCATTAGCCTCGGCCATCCGCTCAATATCGGGTTTCAACTGCGTCAGCAGTTCCTCCTCGGTGATGCCGCAGAGGGCACTGAAGTCATCGCGCATACTGATATTTTGCAAATTGTTCAGTTCGCTGAAGATGCTCAGCTGGCTGAACTTGCTGATACCCGTGATAAAAAGAAAACGGAGATATTGCCCCAGCCCCTTGAGAGGACTGAAGAACTTGCGCATCTCGTTGCGAAGCTGTTGTTGCAAAAGGGCATCGGAATTACTGTCAAGCAGAGGAGCATCGTACTCGTCAATCAGCACTACAACCGGCTTTCCGGTCTTGGCGTAGGCACGCAGGATGATGCCTTGCAGACGCTCTGCCGCCCCCTCTTCCTCTTCCTTTTTTCCGTAAATTTCTTCCCAACGAGATAAAAACAAATTCAATTGCCCCGTCAAGTCACGCAGCTCAGTATATTTCGTCAAGCTGAAATCAACGTGCAGCACCGGGCAAACCTCCCATTCCTGCTCCAGACGTTCCATAGCCAGCCCTTCGAAAAGTTCCTTTTTCCCCTGGAAATAGGCCTCCAGCGTAGACACGAGCAAGCTTTTGCCAAACCGACGGGGGCGGCTGAAGAAATAAATTTGGTCTGTATTCACCAATTTGTACACCAGCTCCGTCTTATCCACATACACACAATTCCGCGTACGCAGTTGCTCAAAATTCTGTATCCCTATCGGATAGCGTCTGCCACTCAATTCCATAGCTGCTACTGTTTAAATTACAAGTATGACAAAGATAGCACATATTCCGCAAAAAAGAAAGCACGCCCATGGCTTTTTCATCACAAGCCCTCACTGCAAACCTACTGCACATCTTTTGCAGTAACACTGCAAAGGCGTTGCAGTAGCACTGCAAAACAGTTGCAGTGGCACTGCATCTATGTTGCAGCGGCACTGCAAAAACGATGCACTGGTTTTGCAGTGAGTATTTGGTATCTTTAACATTGGCACCCAAAGCCTTACAGCGGAGCAGAGCCCGTTTTCATCACATAACGCCCTGTCCTGAAAACAGTCAACCAAAATCAGGAGAACAAAAAGGGTGAGGGCAAAATTTGCCCTCACCCTTTTAAATTGCTCTCACTCACCCCTGAAACACCGATGAACAAGCAGATGCAGACAAGCGGTGAGGGTGGTGAGGGTGGAATTGCAAAACTTTTATTAGTTTGCTTATTTCAGCAAGCTTTCCGCATCCAGGTGCTCTGCCTCAATATCCTTGAAGTAGCGGTAAGTACCCACCTTCAATTCTTCGGTGGCCGCATCGTCACAAACGATGATACCCTTTTCGTGCATCTGCAAGGCGCTGATAGTCCACATCTGCATCACGGGACCCTCGACTGCATGATAGAGGGCACGTGCCTTGTTGTGTCCGTTTACGATAATCATTACCTCGCGGGCGCTAAGCACAGTACCGACCCCGACGGTCAGGGCAGTCTTGGGCACCTTGTTCACGTCGTTGTCAAAGAAACGGGAGTTGGCAATGATGGTATCGGTAGTCAATGTCTTCTGGCGGGTGCGTGACGAAAGGGAAGAACCCGGCTCGTTGAAAGCGATATGTCCGTCGGGGCCGATACCGCCCATGAAGAGGTCGATGCCACCGTAGGACTTGATTTTCTCTTCATAGCGTGCACACTCGGCATCCAGGTCGGCAGCGTTGCCGTTCAGGATATTGGTGTTCTCCGGCTTGATGTCTATATGGCTGAAGAAGTTGTTCCACATAAAGGAATAGTAGCTTTCGGGATGTTCCTTGGGCAAACCTACATACTCGTCCATATTGAAAGTCACTACGTTCTGAAAAGACACGATGCCTTTCTTGTTCAGGTCGATAAGTTCCTTGTACATGCCCAACGGAGAAGAACCGGTGGGGCATCCCAATACAAAAGGTTTTTCAGGTGTCGGATTAGCGGCCTTGATCTTGGCAGCCACATAATGTGCAGCCCACTTTGACACGGATTGATAATCCGGTTGAATGATTAGTCTCATTGTGATTGTTTTATTAGGTTAATAAATTAGGGGTAATTTTCAACTACTTCCTATCCTTCTTCAAACGCTCTGCCATGGCACGTGCCAGGTTTTCGCATTGTTCGTAAGTAATGTCCTTCATGGCCTGCTTCATCTCTACCGGGTCGCCCACAATCTCGAACTTGCTCTTTTCGGCAAACTCGCCCATGCGCTTCACGGCGGCACCCGCCCAGCAGAAGGAGCCGAAGTATCCCAGATAGCGTCCCTTCACTTCGCGTACCAGAATCTTGGAGAGCAAGGATTCTATCTCAGGATAAATCTGGTTGCTGTAGGTGGGGCTGCCGATGATAAGTCCGCGATACTTGAATATGTCGGCAATGATATAAGAAGGATTGCTCTTGCTCACATTGTGCATCACGATGTTCCTGATGCCCTGTGCAGAAAGTTCCGCCGCAATGGCTTCCGCCATCTGCTCCGTGTTGCCGTACATGGAACCGTAAGCAATGACCACACCTTCGTCAGCGGCGTAGCGGCTCAACTTGTCGTAGATGCCGATAACCTTGGCTATGTTTTCCGTCCACACCGGCCCGTGCGTGGAGCAGATGGTGGAAATGGGCAGACCACCCAGCTTGGCAAGTGCCTTCTGCACCGGAGAGCCGTACTTGCCCACGATGTTGGAATAGTAACGCACCATCTCGTCCCAGTATCTGTCCAGATTGATGCGCGTATCCAGGAACCCGCCGTCCAACGTACCGAAACAGCCGAAGCCGTCACCGGCGAAAAGGACTCCTTCCGTTTCGTCAAAAGTCATCATCGTCTCGGGCCAGTGCACCATCGGGGTCATATAGAAACGGAGCTTATGATGCCCCAAAGCCAGAAAATCCTCGTCCTTCACCATGTACTGTTCGCCCGTCACGCCATAAAAGCCCTCTATCATGCCGAAGGTCTGCTTGTTGCCCACGATGATGATGTCGGGGTAATGCTGCTTTATCAGGCGGATAGAGCCCGAATGGTCCGGCTCCATATGGTTGATGATGAGATACTGGATGGGGCGCTCGCCGATAATGCTCTTTATCTTGCGCAGATACACCTCGAAGTAGCAGATGTCCACCGTATCGACCAAAGCGACCGTCTCATCATCTATCAGGTAAGAGTTGTAGGAAACCCCATACGGCAACGGCCACATACCTTCAAACAAATGCTTATTGCGGTCATTCACTCCCACGTAGTGGATTTTTCCTTTTATCACTGTTTTTGGGTTCATAATTATTCTTTATTTAGATTGATTCCATATTTAAAGTTGCGGCAAAAATAATTCTTTTTTCTCACATTTCATACTTCTTTCCCTGATATGCACCGAGTTCTTTCATTCTTTTTTGAACCCGATGATTAAATTCATAATTTTTCAGTCCCCAGTCAGGTGCAATGAGCAGTTCCTTAGGAGACTGGGAGACAAAACGCTCCAGCACCAAATCCGGCCGCAGATGCTCGATATAGTCTATCACGAGGCCGATATATTCCTCCACATCAAACAGATGAAAATCTTCAGGATGCTGCCGGTACTCCAGAGCCATGCGGGTACCCCTTATCAGTTGCAACTGGTGCATCTTCAAGGTAGTGAGTGGCAGGCGGGACAATACACCGGCTTGTGCCACGATGCTTTCGTGCGTCTCGCCCGGCAGTCCGAGTATGACATGCCCACCGGTCAGGATTCCGCGTGAAGCGGTTCTTTCCACCGCATCGGCGGCGGCATGAAAAGTATGCCCGCGGTTGATGCGGCAAAGTGTCTTGTCGTCGGTACTCTCTATGCCGTACTCCACTAAGAGGAATGTATGCCGGTTCATCTCCTCCAGATAGTCCAGCAGGCTGTCGGGCATACAGTCCGGACGGGTGCCGATGACCAGGCCCACCACCCCGTCTGCCGACAAGGCTTCCTCGTATTTCCGCTTCAGGTCTTCCAGTTCGCCATACGTATTGGTATAGGCCTGGAAATAGGCGAGATACTTCATCTCCGGATATTTGTGTGCAAAGAACTGCTTGCCCTCTTCCAGCTGGCGGGTAATGGATTTCTCCGTACGGCAATAATCGGGGTTGAAGGTCTGGTTGTTACAATAGGTGCAACCGCCGACTCCTTTGTTTCCATCCCGGTTGGGGCACGTAAAACCGGCATTCAGCGATATTTTCTGTACCTTATAGGAAAAATATCGCTTCAGAAAAAGAGGGAACTCATTATAGAGCGTAGATTTGGTTTCCATACATATTCCTTATGTAAGTGGCAAATATAGGATTTTTCCGTGGGATGAACCTGCAAAAACAAGAATACTTTCCACCCGATTTGTTAACGAACATAAAACAAAGAATTTCCACCTGCACTAAAAAATGTTTCATCCACTGATATATAACTAATTAATTGAGAAAGAGTACATCCAAGCGCAATTACATTAAACACAATTTAGTGATTAGACACTCTTTTTACACACAATTTCCTCAGTTTATACACCTCAAGAATGAAATAAATTCATAGCTTTGCATACAACCTTAATGAATCAACCTATAAATACTATAACACCATGGCAACAATCGCATTGGACATAGGCGGCACAAAAATAGCCAGCGCCATTTTCTTTCCGGACGGAAGCATGATGTTTAACCGCAAACGGCTCCTGAAAGGAAGAACCGGACACGAAGTGGGCAAGCTCGCCGCGGATATCCTCGCCAAACTTCTTACCGTAGCACGCAGAAGCCGTATACACGTCGACGGAATAGGTGTCTGCATCCCCGGTATCGTTTACTCCCAAACCAACCGGGTATGGGCCCCCAACATACCGGGCTGGGACAACTACCCCCTCTATGAGGAGCTGCGCAGTGTAACGCCTCCGGGCATCGAGATATACATCGACAGCGACCGTACCTGCTATATGTATGGAGAGATGTGGCAAGGTGCCGCCAAAGAATGTCACAGTGCCATATTCATTGCCGTGGGAACCGGTATCGGTGCCGGCATCATCATCGACGGGCACGTGTTGCACGGAGCCAACGACATTATCGGCGCCACCGGCTGGATGGCCCTGCAACCTCCCTACCGGGAAGAGTATGACGCATGCGGATGTTTCGAATATTACGCTTCCGGCAATGGTATCGGGGCACGGGTACGCGATGCCGTACGCGCCAACAAGGCATACAAAGGAAAACTGCGCCAGAAACCCATCTGCCGCATATCGGCCTATGATGTGTTCAGTGCCTATAATGAAAAAGACCCTATCGCAATCTCCGTATTGCACAAAGCCGTCGAGATGTGGGGCATGGCTTCCGCAAATCTGGTCAGCCTGCTCAACCCGCAGAAGATAATTTGGGGCGGAGGCGTATTCGGCCCTGCCGGTATCTTTATAGATGACATTTACAAGGAAGCCTGCAAATGGGCGCAACCGCTCAGCATCAAGCAGGTGGAATTTGTACCTTCTCAGTTGTCCGGTAATGCCGGACTGATAGGAGCAGCGTTTCTTGCCATCAAAAATCACTTGTATGAGTAACAGTTATCACAAGAATCTCGTATTCACGGCAGCGTGCATCGGGATGTGTTTCTTCGGAGTCTCCATGATTACATTGGGAGCAGTGTTGCCATCCCTCATAGCCAAGCTGAATCTGAGCGGGTTGCAGACAACCTCACTGGTCACTTTCCTGCCTCTGGGCATGCTGGCCGGTTCCCTGATTTTCGGTCCCATCGTAGACCGGTTCGGACATAAAGCCCTACTGGTGCCCAGCTGCATCATCGTACTGCTGGGGATGGAAGGACTTGCCTTCTTTGAAAGCGTGCCACTGCTGCAAGCTTCCATCGTCGGCATCGGCCTGGGCGGAGGCATCCTCAACGGAGAAACCAATGCATTGGTATCCGACATCTCAGGAGAATCCGAAAAAGGCTCACGCCTCAGTTTTCTGGGCATGTTCTACGGACTGGGCGCATTGGGCATACCGATGTTGCTGGGCTCCCTTTCCAGGCATTATTCATTCGAAACCATCTTACTGGGAATTGGCGTAGTGATGCTTGCGGGCATTATATTCTGCATCCCCGTACGCTTCCCCGCCCCTAAGCAGGCGCAAGGTTTCCCGGTAAAAGAGGGATTGGGACTGCTGAAAGAAAGCAGCTTACTGCTACTCAGCTTCATTCTTTTTTTCCAAAGCGGCATCGAGGGTGTCTGCAACAACTGGTCCACGAGTTACTTTGGGCAGATGACGGATATTCCGGCCAATCAGGCATTGATTGCACTGACCTGCATGGTAGCGGGACTGACCGTGGCACGTATGGTGCAGGTTGCGATATTCAAGAAGATAAAACCGGAAACCGTGCTGCCCTACAGCCTTACGCTCACTGCCATAGGCTTCTGTTTCCTTATGTTCTCGCCGGGGTTTGCACGCGCGGCAGTCGGCATGGTGCTGGTAGGTATGGGGCTGTCGGCCACGTATCCCGTGATACTCAGCATTCTTGGAAGCCGGTACCCGTCCTTATCGGGAACAGCATTCAGCGTGGCGCTTGCCATAGCCCTCGTCGGCCAGACTGCAATGAACGGCCTGATGGGCATGATTTCCCAATACGCCAATGGCATCGGACTTTATCCTTATCTGATGATTGCCTCACTTGCCGTCATGCTCCTTTTGTATAAACGCTCACTCAAATAAATTTATTAACTTCTTAAAAAACAAAAAAGTTATGTTAGCACTCGAATGGTTAAAGAATGCCCATGGCATTATGGAAAAACTGGAGGCTACCCAGTTGGAAAACATCAAAAAAGCAGCCACTGTTATGGCAGACTCCATCGAAGCCGGTCGTTGGGTCCACACGTTTGGTTGCGGCCACGCAACAATTCCCGTAGAAGAAATGTATCCGCGTATCGGCAGCTTTGTAGGATTCCACCCGCTTTGCGAATTGCCTCTGACATTCTTCACGCAGATTATCGGCCAGATGGGTATTCATCAGTTCCTCTTCCTGGAACGGGCAGAAGGCTACGGCCAGGAAATCATGAAGAACTATGATTTTGATTCCAAAGACTGTATGTGGATTTTCTCACATACCGGTATCAATGCCGTCAATATAGACATGGCATTGGAAGCCAAGAAGCGCGGCATGAAAGTTATCGTATACGGTTCGGCCAGCGAAACGGGCGACAAGGCCAGCCGTCACTCCAGCGGAAAGAACCTCTTCCAGTTGGCAGATATCGTAGTGGATTCCTGCGTTCCCCTGGTAGACGCCTCCGTACCTTTGAAGAACCACTTCGACAAGGTAGGTCCGTTGTCTACATTGAGTTTCGTCACCATGGTATGGATGACCATCACTACCGTTGCCGAAATCCTTGCCGACCGTGGCGTACACTTGTACATCCATCCGTCGCACAACGTTCCGGGTGACACAACCGCCCACGAACGACTGGATGCAGCCATTGCAGAATATCAAAGAAAAGTCAAGTGCTTGTAACGAAAGATATTCCAATCATCATCTCATCCAATCATCATCTATGAGTGACGGAGGCCCGTCCCTGCTTCGCCCCCAAGGAGCAGGACGGGCTTTTTCTGTTCAAAAAGAATAAAATCGGCCCACTGCTTCGATAAATCTTCCCTTTGTTGTATATTTGTTCCCCAGAAAAAATAGGGAAACAGATAAGCATAAAAGATAGATATGAAACAGATAAGCATCGCACTTCTCCTCTGCCTCTGTACGCTGGCAGGTTTCGCCCAAAGTGGCAAGGCGCTCGATTTGAAAGAAATCGTATCGGGCAAGTTCACTCCGAAGAATATTTCCGGCGTTATCCCCATCCCGGGAGACGGGGAACATTATTCGCAGATGAATGCGGACAGGACACAAATCATCAAGTACTCCTTCAAAACGGGAAAACCCGTGGAAGTGCTGTTTGATGCCGCTACCGCACGCGAATGCACGTTCAAGACATTCGACAGCTACAGCTTTGCTCCGGACGGCAGTAAGCTGCTCATTGCCACCGAAACAACTCCCATCTACCGTCATTCCTATACGGCTGTGCATTACATCTACAGCCTAAAGCGCAATCTGGACGGTAAAATCAACAACATTGTGGAAAAGCTTTCGGACGGCGGTCCGCAACAGGTGCCCGTATTTTCACCGGACGGCAATCAGGTGGCTTTCGTACGCGACAACAATATCTTCCTTGTAAAACTGCTCTACGGCAACAGCGAAAGCCAGGTGACGGAAGACGGGAAACAGAACGAGGTGCTGAACGGCATCCCCGACTGGGTTTACGAAGAGGAGTTCTCCTTCAACCGTGCGCTGGAATTCAGTGCCGACAGCCAGATGCTGGCTTTCATCCGCTTCGACGAGAAAGATGTTCCCTCCTACTCTTTCCCTCTTTTTGCCGGACAAGCCCCCCACTTCACCCCTTTCGAGAAGTATCCGGGAGAGTATACTTACAAATATCCTAAAACGGGAGAAGTAAATTCCAAAGTGTCCGTACACACCTTCGACATCAAGTCGAAAGTGACCCGCAAGATAAACGTGCCGGTAGATGCAGACGGCTATATTCCCCGCATCCGCTTTACCCAAGACCCCAACAAACTTGCCGTCATGACACTGAACCGCCATCAGAACCGGTTCGACCTATACTTTGCCGACCCTCGCAGCACGGTAGCCAAACTGGCTCTGCGTGATGAAAGCGATACCTATATCCGCGAGAATGTATTCGACAACATCGTCTTCTATCCGGAAAATTTCAGCTTTGTCAGCGAAAAGAGCGGATACAACCATCTGTACTGGTATAGCATAGGTGGCAATCTGCTGAAACAAGTGACAGCCGGACCATATGAAGTGCAGGAGTTCCTGGGTTATGACCCCGAAGAAGGAAGCTTCTACTTCAGCAGCAACGAGGAAAGCCCCATGCGCAGTGCCATCTACAAGATTGACCGGAAAGGTAAAAAGACCAGGCTATCGTCACAAGCCGGAACAAACAGTGCGCAGTTCAGTGCGAACATGAAGTACTATATGAACCGTTATTCCAATCTGGACACTCCGACCGTCATTACACTGAACGACAATACGGGCAAGACTCTTGCCACCTTGATGGACAATGCGGCATTGAAGCAGGATATCAGCGGCTATGACATGCCACGGAAGGAATTCTTCACTTTCCAGACTTCCGACGGAACCACATTGAATGGCTGGATGATGAAACCTGCCGACTTCTCTGCCGGCAAGAAATACCCGGTACTGATGTACCAGTACAGCGGCCCCGGTTCACAGCAAGTGCTTGACAAGTTCAGTGTAAGCTGGGAAACCTACATGGCATCACAAGGCTATATCGTGGTTTGCGTAGACGGGCGTGGCACCGGAGGACGGGGTGCCGAATTCGCCAAATGCACCTATCTGAACCTGGGTATCAAGGAAGCCAAAGACCAGGTGGAAACCGCCCTCTACATGGGCAACCAGCCTTATGTGGACAAAAACCGCATCGGAATCTGGGGATGGAGTTACGGTGGATACATGACCATTATGAGTATGAGTGAAGGAACACCGGTATTCAAGGCCGGAGTAGCCGTAGCTGCCGTTACCGACTGGAACTACTACGACACCGTTTATGGCGAACGCTTTATGCGCACACCGAAAGAAAACGCCGAAGGCTATAAGGCCAGTTCCACCTTTACCCGTGCCGACAAGCTTCACGGCAACCTGCTGCTGGTACACGGCATGGCAGACGACAATGTACACTTCCAGAACTGTGCCGAATATGCCGAACAACTGGTACAACTCGGCAAACAGTTCGATATGCAGGTTTACACCAACCGCAACCACAGTATCTACGGAGGAAATACCCGGTTACACCTATACACGCGGTTGACTAACTTCTTCAACAAAGAATTGAAATAATGCCCGAAAGAGTACGTAAGCCTGAGTGGCTCAAAATAAGCATCGGTGCCAACGAGCGCTATACCGAGACCAAACGCATTGTCGAATCGCATTGCCTCCATACCATCTGCAGCAGCGGCCGTTGCCCCAATATGGGGGAATGTTGGGGGAAAGGCACCGCAACCTTCATGATTGGGGGAAATATCTGCACCCGGTGCTGTAAGTTCTGCAACACGGCAAGCGGGAAGCCCTTGCCACTGGATGCCGATGAGCCTACACATGTGGCAGAGTCCATTGCCTTGATGAAACTCTCCCATGCAGTCGTCACCTCCGTAGACCGTGACGACCTGCCCGACTTAGGCGCGTCGCACTGGGTACGTACCATCCGGGAAATCAAGCGGCTCAACCCTGACACCACCGTCGAAGTGCTGATTCCCGACTTCCAGGGAAGAAAGGAACTCGTGGCACAAGTCATCGATGCACAACCGGAAATCATTTCGCACAACATGGAGACTGTCCGTCGCATCAGCCCCCTCGTACGCAGTGCCGCCAAGTATGAAACAAGCCTGGAAGTGTTGCGGCAGATTGCAGAAAGCAATACTACCACCAAGTCCGGCATTATGGTGGGATTGGGCGAGACTCCGGAAGAAGTGGAAGAACTGATGGACGACCTTCGCCGGGTGGGCTGCCACATACTGACCATAGGGCAATACCTTCAACCCACACACAAGCATTATCCGGTAGCAGCATATATTACTCCCGAACAATTTGCACTCTACAGAGAGAAAGGATTGGAAAAAGGGTTTCAGCAAGTGGAAAGCGCTCCATTGGTACGCTCCTCTTATCATGCGGAAAAACAGATTCATTTTATACAAAAAAGGAGTAAAATAGGAAACATTTAAATTTCCCAGTTGTTATGATGTAAACGACAAAATCATAATACGGATAATGAGCCATCAAAGAATTCTATCATCAAGATTCAATATGTCGCTGGGATTCATCCCCGTTATAATATCCATCATATTATGCGAGTTTATAACGCAGGACATGTCCATCTACATCGGTGCAGGTGTAGGACTCTTGTTTAGCATCTATTCGGTGAGGCATAGAGGAACGCATGTTCCGCAAATCATACTTTACTGTACTACCGGAATGTTACTGCTATTATCGGTAACAACCCTATTCCTCGTAAACTATTGTCCCCGTTTCATGCTTCCGTTCACGCTGGAAATCAGCGCCATCATCCCCCCGTTCATCATCTACCTCAATAGGAGAAGATTTCTGGACTACCACATGTCCCAGACACAGAAATGCTGTAAGCAGCTTTTTGCACAAGGGGCAGAAGCCGCCATCGTATCCGCACGCGTGATCCTTATCATAAGCCTGCTGCATTTTCTGATTATCTTCCTTGCTATTTTAATCAGCCATCCTTTGGGAAGCACCACACGCTATATTCTATTCCATGTAGCTCCCCCCCTCGTCTTCATTTCAGGCATTCTGTTCAACCAGTTCGGTATCTTCTATTTCAATATAGTGATGAACCACACGGTTTTCGTACCGATAGTCAACACCAAAGGAGATGTCATGGGGAAAGCCATCGCCTCAGAAGCCATCAACCGGAAAAACGACTATATCAATCCGGTCATCCGGATTGCCGTTGCCTCACACGGCATGCTGTTTCTCCTCCCCCGCCCCAAATGCAACGTTTTCGAGAAAGACAAAATCGACTTGCTGATGGAGGGTTACCTGATATATGGAGAAACATTGGAACAAGGTGCACACAGAATTTTACGGCAAACGCTTCCCACCGCCCCATTAGACCATTTGCACTTCAACTTCATGTATCATTTTGAGAATGAAGCCACCAACCGCCTGGTCTATCTCTTCACACTAGACCTGGACGATGACTCCATCCTATGCAATAAGAATTTCAAGGGGGGAAAGCTATGGACATTCCAGCAAATGGAACACAACCTGGGACGGAACTTCTTCAGCAGTTGCCTGGAATATGAATTCGAGCACCTGGAAGCTATTATTTATACAAGAGAAAAATACAAGGAATCTTAGAAAGGTCGGGAGTCTTGCCCTGCCACTCCCTCACGGTCTTGGTTTTGATATACTCCCCTTCACAAGTAATGTTCGCCGCAATGCAGAGCTTGGTCTGCGGACGGCAGTTATGAAGAATATCCTCTATCATCTTATTATTGCGATAAGGCGTTTCAATGAAAAGCTGAGTCTGATGTTCATTGTAGACGCGTTGTTCCAGCATTTTCAGCTTTTTGGCACGCTCTGCCGGTTCAATGGGAAGATAACCGTGGAAGGCAAAGCTCTGTCCGTTGAAGCCGGAACCCATGACAGAGAGGATAATGGAAGAGGGTCCCACCAAGGGGACCACTCTTAAGTTTTTCCGTTGTGCAATAGCCACTACGTCCGCTCCCGGGTCGGCCACAGCCGGACAACCAGCTTCGGAGATTACGCCCATCGGCTGCCCCTCCACCAGCGGCTTCAGATAGCCGGAGATGTCTTCGGGCGACGTATGCTTGTTCAACGTATAGAATGTCAGCGCATCAATATCTATTCCCTTGTCCACCTTCTTCAGAAACCGGCGTGCCGAACGCACATCCTCCACGATGAAATGGCGGATTCCCAGTATCATCTCCTTGTTATAAGGAGGCAACACCGTTTCAATGGGCGTATCGCCCAAGGTGACCGGCAAAAGATAAAGTGCGAGTTCCATTAGCCGTAGATGATATTTCCGTTTTCGTCCTTATACTCATCCAGTCCCTTCTCGTAAGTAGCCATGGCGCGAAGACTCATACCTACGCTGGAGAAACCTCCATCGTGGAACAAGTTCTGCATAGTGACCTTGCGGGTGAGGTCGGAAAACATCACGATACAGTAGTCTGCACACTCGTCGGCAGAAGCATTGCCCAGAGGAGACATGCGGTTGGCGAAGTCGAACAGCTTGTCCATACCCTTCACACCGGAACCGGCAGTGGTCATCGTAGGAGACTGGGAAATGGTGTTGACACGTACATGGTGTTCGCGTCCGTAGATGTAACCGAAACTGCGGGCAATGGATTCCAGCAGTGCCTTGGCATCTGCCATATCGTTGTAACCGTAGAACGTACGTTGCGCAGCCACATAACTCAGAGCCAGGATTGAACCGTAGTCGGCAATGGCGTTGAGCTTCTTGGCAGCTTGTATCATCTTGTGGAAAGAGACAGCGGAAATATCCAGCGTCTTTTCCAACATATCGTAATCCAAATCATCATATGTACGTTTCTTACGCACATTGGGAGACATACCAATGGAGTGCAACACAAAGTCGACCGGGCCACCCAATACTTCCATAGAGCGTTTGAATACATTTTCCAAATCTTCTACACTTGTAGCATCTGCAGGAATCACCTCGCAGTTCAGTTTCTCCGAAAGAGCGGACACTTCGCCCATACGGACGGCAACCGGCGTATTCGACAAAGTGATGGCTGCACCTTCTTCTACTGCTTTTTCTGCTACTTTCCAGGCAATGGACTGCTCATTCAGAGCACCGAAAATAATGCCTCTTTTTCCTTTCAACAAATTGTAACTCATACCTATTTTTAGTAAAATTCGGCTGCAAAGATAGGAAGTTTTTGCATAAAAAGCCCGAAAGTGTGCAAAGAAAAGGGAAGAACGGCAAAAAATACACCGATCACCCACTGCAAAACTACTGCAACGCTTGTGCAGTGCCACTGCAATACAGTTGCAGTCACGCTGCAAAGCAGTTGCAGTATCACTGCAAACATATTTGCAGTAACGCTGCACTCCATCTGCAGTACTACTGCAAAACGCATGCAGCAGGAATGCAGTAATAATGCACTGATTATCAGCCCAGGGCTTCCTATTCTGCAAATACCTGATGAAACCCGAGACAGCATTTGAACATGAGCGCAAAAAGCCCTATATTTGCAACAAACTAAAAAATAGAGAAAGCAATGAAGAAGTTGATTATATTTGACCTGGACGGAACTTTACTGAATACAATAGCCGATTTGGCACAAAGTACAAACCATGCCCTGCAAGCGCTCGGCTATCCCGCTCACCCGGAATCGGACTATAACTTCATGGTTGGCAACGGAATCAACAAACTGTTCGAGCGCGCCCTCCCGAAAGGGGAAAAGAGCGAAGAAAACGTCCTGCGCGTCCGCAAGGAGTTTGTGCCTTATTATGACGTGCACAATGCTGATAAAAGCCGCCCTTACCCCGGCATCCCCGAACTGCTGGAACAGTTGCAGGAGAAAGGGATGATATTGGCAGTGGCTTCCAACAAATATCAATCGGCTACCGTGAAACTGATTTCACACTATTTCCCCCACATACGTTTTACCGCCGTCTTCGGACAACGGGAAGGGGTCAACGTGAAGCCCGACCCGACAGTGGTGCATGACATTCTGGACATCACCCGGATATCCCGTGAAGACGTGCTATATGTGGGAGACTCCGGAGTGGATATGCAGACGGCCGCCAATGCCGGAGTCACTGCCTGCGGAGTCACCTGGGGATTCCGTCCCCGCACAGAACTGGAAGAGTTTCATCCGGCACATATCGTAGACAATGCTGCGGACATTGCCGTTATCGCCGCTCTTTGAGAGGACACTCCCTCCCCCGGCTATCCGAGAGCGCATATTTACATTATGATATTTTTTAGGCGCGGATTACGCGAAAAACGCGGAGTTTTTCTTTGTCTCTCCGTGAAATCCACGTACTTCCACGCCTAAAAAATAATCAGAAAGAAAACAGCCTCAGAACAATTTCCGCATCGTTCCTTTATCTCCCACCACAAGATAGGTATTCCCGTCAATCAGTAAAGCGCGCCCACGTTTCTTCTTTCGGTTTTCCTCGTTATCCACATTCACTCCAATCACCCGTCCATCATAGAAAGTGGAAATGTCCTTAAAGATGGTATGCCCCACAATGATATGTTCGACGTCATAACGTTTCAACATCAGTTGCAGGGAGTCTTGTGCCAATGGATGGTATTTTGCATCTGTCCGTACCAATCCACGATACCAGATAGGGCCGCTATTACCATATAGGAAAGCCGTGAGAGGCGATAGAGCCTTACGTTCCTTCTTGCTCATGAACAATGCACGGCTCATTTCCTCATTCACTGTGGGAATATTCAAGTCACGGTCATAAAGCTCCTTTCCCAAACCTGCATGCACATACAGATTAGGTCCGATGGTCTGCATCGTATTACGGGTACCAAGCCATTTGCCAAGTTCTGTGTCCGGACCGAACAATGCCGGATAATCCATACCCAGTTTTCGGGCCAATGTCTTGTACTTTTCTTTGGTATAACGCAAATCATTTGCCGTCACAAGCGGTTCATGGTTACCCAACAGAAACGAAACATGACCACCTGCATCTGCCGCCTCCTTCTCCAATTTATAGAACAGCCAAAATATCTGCGGCACATCTTTGCCACGGTCAAATATATCACCGATAACCACCAGATGGTTGGTTCCAAAACTCCAATGGTAGTCTTTATCAATGACATTGTTGCCTCGCAGCAAGCTCATCACGCAATTCAACTTGCCATGGGGGTCAGACATCACAAACACTTTATCCGGTTGTCTGTATTGCCATTCCGGACGTTTGACCGGATGCAGCTTCACATCAAACGGATAACGCCCTTTGTGGTCCGTGACATGAAGGGTGAAATCCTGAGGAAGCACCGTATAAGTCGTATCTTCTATCTGCCCTTGGGCTGTAACGCTTATGACGCGCACCTTGCCGTCCGGTTCATAAATCACATAAGGTCCGTCTGCCGACAATTCCTCCTTCTTCTCCTTATCCTTCTTCTTACCGTCTAAACCAAGAGTTCCGGCACTTAGGCCGGAACTGATGAAGGTTAGAATAAATACAGTAAAAAAAGACTTTATAATAGTAGTCTGATACTTCATATTCTCGCTTTTTTGGAATTAATCACCATAAGTCGGATTCTGCTGCATATTCGGATTGGAATTCATCTCCGCCTTAGGAATGGGCAATACTACACGATAATAGTTCCAATCAAAAGATACGCTCTCATCCACCATCTTCAGATGTGAAGTCTCGGCTATTTCCGGGAATTCCTTGGTCGACTCCTTGCGCACGATAGTCTGATGATTACGAAGGGCGTCGAAGAAACGGTGTCCTTCACCGAACAACTCTTTACGGCGTTCCAACAGAACATCATCCAACGTCACCGTCTTACCCTGCACGGTCTTTTCCGGATTGGCACGGCTGACAATAGCATCTAGATACTTTACAGCCTTGTCATTGCTATTGAGCTTTACAGCCGCTTCGGCAGCAATCAGATAAAGTTCGGACAGACGAAGTACTGGAATATTGGAATCTTCCACAGCCTTGCCGCTCTGCGGCTGATACTTGGCTATGTAAGCTCTCTTTGTCTTAGGAACAACCGTATATGCCTGATTTCTGACATCATCCGGATCTTCCTGCATCAGTTCATAGAAAGAACTGGTCAGGCAATAATCATCATAACCCGCCTGCCAGCAAAGGTAAGCCACACTTTCTTTGCCAACGCCGTCCACTGTCAGATTCACCAACTCAAACAAGACTTCTCCCGGATCGGAAGAGGCAAAATCAGTTCCCCATATCGTGCCATACTCATCATTGGTCCACAAACGGTACTTATTCTTTTCCGCTCCCGCAATGGCAGCTTCAGCCGTAATCAAGGCATTCTGATTATCTTCCATATACAAATAGGCTCTACTCAGCAACAGCATTGCCGCCCACTTATTAATCTTACCCTTGTTGAATTCTTCATCCAGCAGGTCAGCACCTTCCTTCAAATCCTTGATGATTGCCTCATAACACTGGGCAACGGTATTGCGCGACGGCTTGTTTTCCGTATTGGATACTTCGGTCACAATAGGCACTCCCAAAGAAGCTCCTCCATCCTTGGCATACGGATAGCCGAAGAAACGGGTCAGGTCGAACAAGGCAAATCCACGGAGAGCCAAGGTCTGGCCTTTCAGGTCGTTGAAGTATTCCGTATCATCCTCACTGACATCCAATCCGTCTATTTGAGACAAAATGATATTACAATTCTGGATAATCTTATAGGCATAAGACCAGTGGGAAGACGGACCGGAATCCTTTGTATAGTCCAGCATATAGTAGCTGGTGGTACGCTTTCCGGTCTTTATGGACTGCGTATCGTCACCCGTCACGTCTCCGTAATAAATCATACGGCCCGAGTAATAGTTGGTACTGCGCATCACGTCGTAGATACCGTTCAAGCTATATTCCACATCATCCAGATTCTGTATGGCGGTTTCAGTCGGAATCTTTGTACTGGATTCAACATCAAGCCAGTCATTGCCACAGGAGGCGGTCAGGCTGACCAACATCCCCATCATCATATATTTTAATGCTTTCATTGTGTTTCTTTATTATGAGGTTAGAAATTCAAATTAAGACCGAAAGTTACTGTTTTCAAAGGAGGTGTTCCCCAGCCGGCTGTACCTGCACTGACTGATTCCGGATCATAGAAATCGTAAGCGGCCCAAGTCCACAAGTTGTTGGCAGATGCATAAAGGCGCAGGCTGTTTACGCCGATTTTCCGGGTCCATGTTTTAGGAACGGTCACACCGAAAGTCAACGTTTTCAGACGGATAAAGTCCGTGCTGTGCAAGCGGCGGGTAGTGGTAACGCCATTCATGGCTACCGCCGGCTTCTCTATAAACACTTCATATTTACTGATATCTCCCGGTTGCTTCCAATTGTCACGATAATAGGCCGGAATATTAAGAGTAAAGTCCTTGCCGCCATGTTCTGTTTTCTGTGCCCAGTTATCATATCCATAAGCACCGAACTGATAAGAGAACATGAAGCTCAAATCGAACCACTTGTAACGCAAAGTATTAGAGAGACCACCGGTCACATTGGGCTCGGCATGTTTCTTCAGAGGAATGGCTTTGGCATCCTTGTTATTCTCTGTGATTTCCTTGATATAGTTTCCATTCTCGTCCACGTCGTTGGTATAGAACTGAGGTGCACCGGTCTCGGGGTTGATTCCGGCAAATTCTATCATGTAGAATGTACGGTAGGACTTGCCAATCATGTGAATCTGCGAGCCGCTGATAATCTGGGTCTGTTCGCCGTCCAGTTTCACAATCTTATTCTTGTTGTGCGAAAGGGTGAAAGAGGTAGACCAGTCAAAGTCTTTGGACACAATGTTCTTGGAATTGATTTCCAATTCCACACCCTGGTTCTTCACCTCACCGATATTCATCAGATAGGAACTGAAACCGGTAGTCATAGATACGGGACAGTCCATCAAAAGGTTCTTAGTGGTACGGGTATAGTACTCCAAAGTGAAGTTCAAACGGTTGAAGAAGCCGAAGTCCAGACCGATATTCAAGTTGTAATTCGTTTCCCATTCCAAATCCCTATTTTCAATCTGCGACTGAATCAATGCGGGATTCTCCATATAGCCGCCACTAAGGCTCGTCAAGCCCATATAGCCGTATAAGTCGGAGGGCAACGTACCATTCACACCGTAGGATGCACGGAGTTTCAAATCGGTCAGCCATTTGGACGTGGGTTTCATGAAATCCTCTTCGATAATACGCCATGCTCCTGAAACAGACCAGAAACTTCCCCAGCGATTATCTCTGTGCAAGCGTGAACTGCCATCCATACGATAGCTCCCACCCAGATAATACTTGTTCTTGTAGTCATAGTTGAGACGGGTGATGTAAGAAACCATTCTTGACCTCTTGGAAGAACCATCTATGCTCTCCAAAGTCTGCCCGTTGGCAATGTCATTCTTTATCGGAGTCAGGAAGTTAGTAGCATATCCCGACAAGAAATCATTGTACTTGGAATCGATTTCATATCCGACAAGGGCATCCAAATTGTGGTCCTTTTGGATAGTAGTCTTGTAAGTCAACTGGTTTGACCACACCAACTTGTTATATTCACTATATGCCTTTTCGGCTCCACCATTATTCTTCTCACCGTCGGAGGTACGGGAGTCTTTCCATTCTTTACCCTTACTGATGTTATAGTCATAGCTCAAAATAGACTTTAACTTCAAGTCCTTGATAAATTCATATTCGGCATTAATCGTATTGAACATACGGGTAACATACTCACGCTGGTAATTGTACTCCTGGGCAAGAACGGGATTTCTTCTTGACAACGAAATCAAGTCCTGGTTATAGCTTCCATCTTCATTGTAAACCGGATCTGAAGGCGTCAATTTGCTTACGCTGGAGTAGAAAGGAGCAGTATAACCGGTTCCTTCACTATATACATCCTGATTCAGATTGGTAAACATGATGTTGGCACCGAATTTCAATTTATCCGTAGCCTGAAAATCAACATTCAAACGTCCGGTAATTCTTTCCAGCCCCGATGTTTTTACAATACCTTCTTGGTTGAGATAGGACAATGAAGAATAGTATTTGAATTTGTCGGTTCCTCCGGATATGGAAGCCTCATAACTGGAATGGCTTCCTTTCTTGAACAGATAATCTCCCCAATCCGTATAGCCGCACCAGGGAACCGGAGCATATTTGTCGATATTCTTATCAGCATAAGCTATGGCATCCGCATCCGATTTGCCGCTGCGCTGTTGTCCAAGCACCATACCATTGTATATGTATTCGCGACGTTCTGCTCCGCTCAAAGTAGGACGATAATCCATAGCAAAGTCACTGAATCCCCAATCGGCTTTCAAACTGATAGAAGCCTTACCGGTTTTACCTTTCTTCGTCGTAATCAGAACCACACCATTCGCAGCGCGCGAACCGTAGAGTGATGCAGCAGCGGCATCCTTGATAATCGTAATATTCTCAATATCCGAAGTGTTGACGGTTGACATGGCATCCAGACCACCATCCGAACTGATGGAGTTTATCGAACCGGAAGTAACGGGCACTCCATCAATAACATACAGCGGAGAGTTGGAGGCATTGAAAGAGCCCATACCACGAATACTCAAAGAAGCTGAAGAACCCGGCTGGCCGGAAGCAGAAGTAAACTGTACACCCGTAGCATTTCCCTGCAACAAATCCTGGAAAGAAACGGAAGGCACATCGGCAATCTTTTCATTCTTCACACTGGCAGCCGAACCCGCATAAGCAGATTTCTTGAATGTACCGTAACCGGTTACAACCACCTCTTCCATCATATTTGCATCCGGCACCAATACAATCTTCAATATCTTACCCGAAGTAGCTTTCACTTCCTGACGAACATAGCCAACATAAGAGACAAGCAAGGTAGCCGATGCATGCTCCACCTTGATAGAGAAACCTCCATTCAAATCGGTAATCTGGCCGTTTGTAGTACCTTTGACCAAAACATTGGCTCCAATGACGGGCTCACCGGTCTCATCCACCACTGTTCCGGAAATAACATTAGCTTGTTCTACTGCCTTCACAGCATTCACTTCATTGGCTGGACGGATAGCAATGGCCCCGTCTTTTACGACATAAGCCAATCCGCTATTCTTAAGACATTCATCCAGCACTGCTGCGATTTTTCCATTCGTGACCCTCAAATTACGTACCTTGACATTCTTTACGTCATTTGTACTATAAATGAAAGTAAAATCCGTCTGGCGTTGAATTTCCCATAACACGTCACTTAAAGTGGCGTCCTGCACATTTACAGTAACTGTTGTCTGGGCAAACGCCGTATTGGCGGCCTGCACAAAGCCAATCATAATAAAACTGAAAAACAGGAATGTAATCCACATACGTTTACTACCTTCCCAAAACCTGGTGTAGCTCTGTTCCTTAGTCATAATTAAATTATTAAATGGTTATTTATAGAATATAATAGTTTTACCGTTGATTTTGACATGTATGTTTTCCGTCGCTTCCAGTAGCTCAAGGAAAGGAGCTATTTCCTCATAACGGTTCACATAGCAACCGAAACGCAGGTTCTTTAACGCTTCGTCTGAATAGTCCACTTCAATATTATACCACCTTGAAAGGATTCTCATAATATCTTCCAGCCGTTGATCTTTAAAATTGATTTTTCCCTTCACCCATGATGTATAGAAGGCAGTATCTACTGTACGCACTTGTATATTCCCGCTCCCGGGAATTAATGATGCCTGCTGTGAAGGTTTTAAGACAAGACTCTGTCCCTCCCCGGTGTCCACCTTAACAGAACCACTGACAAGAGTCGCCTGATATTCTTCACCCGGATAGGCCGAAATATTGAAAGTTGTTCCCAACACCTCAATCTGCATACCTTGAGTCGATACAATGAAGGGATGACCGGTCTTATTTACTTCAAAATAAGCTTCTCCCGCCAATTCCACTTCCCGCTTCCCTGCTTCGAAAGTAAGCGGAAAACGTAGACTGCTCATTGAATTCAGATGTACTTTTGTACCATCATTCAGAACAAGTGTATACTCACCGCCTCGAGGCACTTCAACTTTATTATATGCCAAAGCTGACTGCACAACCTGCCCGTCTGCAGCGCTGTAGTTCAAGGTCGTCGAATCTATCTGTATTTGTTTACCAGCCAACTGCAACTGCCGCCCATCGGCATTCTCATCCAGATAAACCGTTTCCCCATTATCCAATGTAAGAATAGCTTTGGCTCCACCCGGCAGTATTTGCTGGGCAGCCAATAATTGATTGCCATCCATGACATGGGGTACAGAAATATCCTGAAGTGCAAAAACCAATATCAGCACCGGTGCAATAAAAAGAGCAACGTACCGTAACAGTTTCAAATGTCTCCTTCTGAGCTCCATCCTCTTGATACGTGCTTCGACACCTTTCCATCCAGCCTGCGAATCAAACTCCATTTTACGAATTTCGTGCTGTGCATAATGTTCATCACTACAAATCTTTTGGAAAAGCTGCTCATGGCTTTTGCTCTCTTTGCGCCATTTATCCAAAAAACGGTTTTCTTCCGGTGTTACTTCACCGGATAGGTGCCTGGAAATAAGATGAGCTATATGAAAGTACTCTTTTATCATAATTTGGCATGTTTTAGTCTATCTTTAATGATAATACAAGCCAAAATAAAAACATGGTGAATCGATAAAGACTTTTTTTTGAAAAAATAGAAAAAAATGTGCTTTTAGATAAATAACAGAAGGCAATAATAATAATCGGTAAGGAATGCACGAAGCTTTTTATAAGCCACTTTTTTAAGAGTATGTACCGTTTCGGGAGAGACATTGAGACGCTCTGCTATTTCTGCATTCTTTTTACCTTCCAAAGCCAACTGCATGATGGCTCTCATTTGGGTAGGAAGTTTCTCTATAGCTTCTGACAGAATCCGGAAAGTCTCTTCTTCCACAATCGCATCACGAAAAAAAGCATCTGCTTTTTTGGCTATAATCTTTTGCTCGTATTCATGAGCTACCTTCGAATGCTCAAGTTCGTTCAAGGCATGGTTACGTACGGCCGTATAAAGAAAAGCTTTCACCTGATGAAGATAAAAGAAATCGTCTCTTATCTGCCACAACTTGGCAAATACGTCTTGTACTATATCTGCTGACATATCCGCATCCTCCATGTATTGGAACGCGAAAGAACAAAGCGCCGCATAATATTCCTTAAAAATATTATGAAACTCTTGCTCATCCAGCTTAATGCTTACAACAGAGTGGGATTTATCCTTTTTTATCAGATTTAGCGCCATATTTATGCTTTTCGGGCGCTAATATAGTTAAATTTTCAGAATATAACCAATATAACTATCAATCCTCTAAATCTTTTCCCCATAAATCAATATCGGATGGAGCTTTCCATAAGCTCCATCCGACCAATAGTCCTATTGCCAATAAAAAAATCAAATATATCATTATAGTCCGGTTTGTTTCAATGTCTTATAATAACACAGTAAACTGTATTAAAGTTCACTCCACCCAAAATTGTTGTTTTTCCTATGTATACTTTTCAATGCAGAGAGTGTATTATTGAGGTTTCGTGTACGAAAACGAGCAATTTTGTGCACGATAACGACCAATTTCGTCCAAAATTGTCCCATTTACTAAATAATTATGCTTTTCGAGTTTGATTAATTGAGAAAAGGTCTTATTTTTGACCCGGTTTTTAATTCATACTATTGCAAAAACAAACTCAATTACCTAATTAAATCACAAGAGAATGGAACAAGTTTTCGGCTATATCATCGGCTTAGGAGCAGCAGTGATGATGCCTATAATCTTTACAATTTTGGGAGTATGCATCGGCATCAAATTCAGTAAGGCGCTAAAGAGCGGTCTGCTGGTAGGTGTCGGTTTCGTAGGTCTGTCAGTTGTCACTGCGCTGTTGACCAGCAGCCTCGGTCCTGCTCTGAGCCAAGTCGTTGAAATTTACGGTCTTCAGTTGAAAGTATTCGATATGGGATGGCCTGCAGCTGCGGCTGTAGCCTATAACACATCGGTGGGTGCATTCATCATTCCGGTATGTTTGGGAGTAAATCTTCTGATGTTATTAACGAAAACGACCCGTACGGTCAATATCGACCTTTGGAACTACTGGCATTTCGCATTTATCGGCGCAGTCGTTTATTTTGCCAGCGACAATATCTGGTGGGGTTTCTTCGCCGCTATTATCTGCTACATCATTACCCTGATTATGGCCGACTATACCGCCGACAAATTCCAGGGATTCTACGACAAGATGGAGGGTATCTCCATTCCCCAGCCTTTCTGCGCAGGTTTCGTTCCATTTGCCGTAGTCATCAATAAAGCATTGGACAAAATCCCCGGTTTTGACAAATTGAACATTGATGCGGAAGGCATGAAGAAGAAATTCGGTTTGCTGGGTGAGCCTCTGTTCCTGGGTATTCTGGTCGGTTGCGGTATCGGTGCTTTGTCTTGCAAGAACGGTCAGGAACTGGTAGACAAGATACCTTATATATTAGGTTTGGGTATCAAGATGGGCGCCGTAATGGAGCTGATTCCGCGTATCACCGCTTTGTTCATCGAAGGCTTGAAGCCCATTTCCGATGCTACCCGCGAGCTGATTGCCAAAAAATTCAAAGGTGCTGTCGGCCTGAACATCGGTATGAGCCCCGCATTGGTTATCGGCCATCCTGCAACGCTGGTGGTTTCCCTGCTGCTGATTCCCGTCACCATACTGCTGGCTGTCATCCTGCCGGGTAACCAGTTCCTGCCTCTGGCGTCGCTGGCCGGAATGTTCTACCTCTTCCCGCTGGTACTGCCCATCACGAAAGGAAATGTAGTAAAGACGTTCATCATCGGACTCGTTGTACTGACCATCGGTCTTTATTTCGTAACAGACCTCGCCCCCTATTTCACACAAGCAGCCCACGATGTATACGAGAAGACACAAGATGCTGCCGTGAATATCCCCGCCGGCTTTGAAGGCGGTGCACTGGACTTTGCATCCAGCCCCTTTGCTTGGGTCATTTTCCACCTGACCTACTCGTTGAAATGGATAGGCTCCGGTATCCTTGTATTATGCACATTGTTCCTGATGATTATGAACCGTCGTGCCATTATCAAATACCAGAAATCAATCAAAAATTAAAAGTTAAAAATTAAATAGTAACAAATTATGAAAAAGTTAGTACTTGCATTTATGATGGGAGCAGTTGCCATGGCAGCCAATGCCCAAGTGAATTACAAAGTGCAGACCGCCTGCCATCCGCAGGACGTGAAGCATTATGACACGGAACTTCTGCGCAGCAGATTCATGATGGACAAAGTGATGGCTCCGGATGAAATCAACGTAACCTATACCCTCTACGACCGGTTGATTTACGGTGGCGCCATGCCGGTGAACAAGACATTGAAGTTGGAAGTGTTCCGTGAACTGGGTCCGGAAATCACTTACTTCCTCGAACGCCGCGAACTGGGTGTCATCAATACCGGCGGTGACGGAGTGGTTACTGTAGACGGTAAGGAATACCCCATGAAGTATAAGGAAGCCCTTTACGTAGGCTGCGGAAATAAGGAAGTAACTTTCAAGAGCAACGACGCTACCAATCCCGCCAAGTTCTACATCAACTCGGCTCCGGCCTACAAGCCCTATGTTACTCAGCTGATTACCACCGATGCCAAGCTTCAGAAAGCCAACCCCAAGAAATATGCACTGGGCATCTCCGACCATTATGGAAAAATGGAAGACAGCAACGACCGTATCGTAAACCAGCTGATTGTGAAAGATGTACTGGAAAGAGTGAAAGACGGCGGTACCAACCAGTTGCAGATGGGACTCACGGAACTGGCTCCCGGCTCTGTATGGAATACCATGCCTGCCCACACGCACACTCGCCGCATGGAAGCTTACTACTACTTCAACCTGAAACCCGGCAACGCTATCTGTCACCTGATGGGCGAACCGCAGGAAGAACGTTTGATATGGCTGCACAACGAACAAGCCATCACTTCTCCCGAATGGTCCATCCACGCTGCTGCCGGAACCAGCAACTATACTTTCATCTGGGGTATGGGCGGTGAAAACCTGAAATACAGCGACAAAGACGAAATCAAATACATCGATATGAAATAAAGTTGCTCTGCAACGTCCGATAGGCATGGACTTAAATAATCCATGCCTATTTTTGTCATTTTCTACATCCTTTTTACTCAATATTACACCTCGAACAACACACAAACCCCTACATTTGCATCAAAATATAAATCTATTATCATGAGTACATTTCAAAACACCGCAGGGCGGATGACCAATTACCGTTGGATTATCTGCGCCATGCTATTCTTCGCGACAACCGTCAACTACCTCGACCGCCAGGTTCTTTCATTGACCTGGAAAGATTTCATCTCCCCCGAATTCCACTGGACCGATACACACTACGGCTACATCACAGCTATCTTTTCCATTGTCTATGCCTTAGGCAATCTGTTTGCCGGACGTTTCATCGACTGGATGGGAACGAAAAAAGGGTATTTATGGGCCATTGCCGTATGGTCTATCGGCGCTTGTATGCACGCCCTCTGCGGACTTGCCACAGAAATGACCCTCGGCATTGAAAATGCCGCCAACATGATTAGCGCTACCGGTGCATTGGCCTCTACCATAGCCATCACCAGCGTTTACTACTTCATTGCCGCCCGTATCATACTGGGCATCGGTGAAGCAGGAAACTTTCCTGCCGCCATCAAGGTGACTGCCGAATATTTTCCAAAGAAAGACCGTGCCTTCTCCACTTCCATATTCAATGCCGGCTCTACCATCGGAGCACTGATAGCCCCATTGTGTATCCCTACCCTGGCCCGCTACTTCCAACGCATGGGCGTGGGCAACGGCTGGGAAATGGCTTTTATCGTTATCGGCGGATTGGGTTTCATCTGGATGGGACTGTGGATATTCATGTACAAGAAACCTGATGAAAATCCACACGTAAACGCAGCTGAGCTGGCATATATAGAACAAGACAAAGACAATGAGGAGGATAAAAAGGCGACTACTCCGACAACCAAGGATGAAAAGAGCATTTCTTTCCTGCAATGTTTCAAATATCCGCAAACCTGGGCTGTATTTTTCGGCAAATTCATGACTGACGGTGTATGGTGGTTCTTCCTCTTCTGGGCACCCGCATACATTTCGGACGTTTACGGATTCTCCTCAGATACTCCCACGGCACAGATGCTTATCTTTGTGCTCTATGCCATCACGATGTTGTCCGTCTATGGCGGGAAATTGCCCACCATCATTATCAACAAAACCGGTAAGAACCCCTACGCCGCACGCATGCAGGCCATGTTCATCTTTGCACTGTTCCCGCTATTGGCATTGTTTGCACAGCCATTGGGCAACAAGGAAGTATTTGGCGAACAAGCCTATTGGTTCCCGATTATCATCATAGGTATTGCAGGCGCTGCCCATCAGTCCTGGTCGGCCAACATCTATTCTGTGGTAGGTGATATGTTTCCCAAGAGCACCATTGCCACCATTGTGGGAATCGGAGGTATGGCGGGCGGTATCAGCTCATTCCTTATCAACATGAGTTCCGGTTTGCTGTTCGACTATGCCGACAAGACACAAATGGTATTTCTTGGATTCCAGGGCAAGCCTGCCGGATATTTCATCATCTTCTGTGTATGTGCAGTGTCCTACCTGATAGGCTGGTGCATCATGAAGGCACTGGTTCCGAAGTACAAACCGATTATAGTGGACTAATCAGAAGTCTCTATATAGATATTCAGAATCATGCGGAGTTTGCAAACTGCATTACATGCCTTGCAAACTCCGCACAAAAAAAGCCTTTTCTCACGAAATGGCTTTTCTTCGTTCAATTACAGTCAAAAACAAAAAACTGTAAATGGAACACAATTTAAGATGAAAAAAAGGGAAGTCTCACGACTTCCACAATTCTTCTAACCTTAAATCTAAATCTCTATGAAAAAAACGTGATGCAAAGATAATGGTTTATCTCACACAGCGTTATTAATAAACTCTATAAAGAAGCAGAAAATATTTAAGATTTACTAAATAAGACGGTTACGAATGGCAAACTACAGACAAGAGCTCGGCATAAATAGGATTAAGTTTCAATAGTTGCGGCACTCCTGTCATAAACATCTGCCTGCGGGCACGAGTAAGGGCAACATTCAATTTCCGGTCAATCCGAGTACCGTTTTCCTCCGTCATATTTGCCAGAAACTTCAACTGATAAGCCCGGTTCACACAGAAAGAGTAGATAATGACATCCCGTTCGCTACCTTGGAAGCGTTCCACGGTGTCTACCAATATATCCTCCAAAGGAGCAATACCCAAAGCGGCAATCTCTTTCTTAATCAAGGCTATCTGACTGCGATAAGGAGTGATGACACCTAAAGTGACAGCCGGGTTGAAACCGGAAACAGCTGCATACTGCCGATAGATAGCCGCTGCCAACCGTGCCACAATCCGCGCCTCCGAATGGTTCATCTTGGCCGACTGTGCCGGCGGTTCGACTGCGGCAGGCAGAAAAGCGACACGACGAGTCAGCAAGCCGGCAAACTCACAATCACACAGCTCAGGAGCAAGAATCAGCTCTCCCTGCTGGTGCGGCAGACCAACCGGTTCCAACAGACCACCGTAAAAAGCCCGGTTAGGAAACAAAGCTACCTCGATATTCATACGACCCTGACGGCAGAGCATGTCGTAGGAGGGATGAGGGATAAAAGATGAAGAATGAGAGGTTGATGCCTGGCGATTGGCACTTTCCTTGGAGAGATTCCTATAAAGGCGTTCGAAAAGGGAATCTTTCAAATTATATAATCCGATGGCCTGCAAAGCTTCGTCACACACTTCCGACTGCTCGGACGACTGCAAGACCACTGCGGGTAGCTGCTTATGGTCACCTATCAAAATAAATTTGCCGATGGCATCCGCGCCTGCGGGATTGCGGGTACAGAGTAACCCCAGCAGTTGTGGTTCCAAAATTTGGGTAGCCTCATCCACAATCGCTACATCAAAAGTCTTCAACCGGAAAAGTTCGGTCTTGGAAGAAAGCGTGGCAACCGTACCGACAAAAACACGGCAACGGGCAATGCGCTCCTGCACCTGCCGCCGAGTGGCACAAGGTTCCAACACATTCTCAATCAGATACGGGCGGAATGAGTCATCGCAAGACAACTCACTGCCTAAACGGATAAAGTCTATTTCAGGCTCAATGGAAGCCAGCGCCTTACTGATTTCATCTACAGCACGATTGGTATACGAAAGCAGTAGAATCTGTTTCCCCTCCCGGTAAAAGGCTTCTACCATGCCCCGCAGCGCGCGAGAGGTCTTGCCAGTACCCGGCGGACCGATTAAAAGGAAATAGTCGCGAGCAGCCTGCGCTTTCAGAATAATCCGCGAAAAATCATCCGGAGCGGTCGCAATAGCGGCATCCAAAGAAGTATCGAATTCGGGAGAGCGCTGCCCCAACAACAAGTCACGCCGTCTTTGGGTGGCAGAAAGGAAAGCGGAAAGTCCCAGATACATGCTACGAAAGGAGGTGTCCATATAGTCGTGCTCTATGGCATAGAGGCTAGCAACAGGCAATACACCCGCATTCTGCTGGGTGGCACGAAGACGGATACAAACCTCGTCATCGGATATGCACTCTATATTACCTTTAAACACCATCTTGTTGGTAACGTTGTCGGTATCCGTATTCCGTTCGTAAAGAACCACCGCATCACCCTGACGGAAATTGGGCAGAACCCGCTCCTGCCGGGAAGCAACCATTTGCTTCGTTCTGAGTGACAAATACGGTTTATGCGCATCTGCCGCATGATTCTCGCAAATAGCCAAATCGTACAGAATTTCACCTGCCTCACATTTCTCAGCCAGTGTGGAAAGCCAGAGGGCGGCAGCACCGGTACGTCCTTCATAATCCACATCTCCAGATTTGGAGGTATAGAGTTCCTTGGTTATAAAGTTATAGAGCGTATAAAAATAGCTTTGTTCCAACGACGAAAGCGAACGGATGCGTTGTGCTACGGCATCGATGGAAGGGTAAAGGAAACGTTTCCACAAGGTATTGTCCAAACCGCGCTCGTTCAAGGTGTCCGGATGAATGTCTTTCAGGCGCTCTGCCGTATACTGCGGGCTGTTCCGTAACTGGATGCCGTATTCATTGGCTACAATCCGGTTGCGCACATCCATCACACGGCGCACCATTGCCCACGAAGGACGCGCCGGATAAAGCAACGGATAACGGGTATAGAGCAGATAAGCCTTTACACGTCGATGGTCCATTCCCATAGAATACTCCAGCACAGCCTGATAGAGCAACATCTGCACCTTATTGTTTTCTTTAGGCTCCACTTTACCACGGATGGAATACTCGTCCGCCTTACCGGACTTCATTTCAATGAACGAGGTCATATCCCGCTGCATGTAGTCCAAACGCCCTTGCAAACCCAATGCTTCACAGATGTAAGAGGGTTCCAGCACGGCATCAGTCCTATCGAGCTCATAGCCGGATGCACGGAATATCTCCGTCACCGTCCGGCGGATATTGTCGAAATGGCGCTTGCAATCGGAAAAGAATTCGGCTTCCTTCTCCCGGTCGCGCAGGTCGGCACATGCTGCCAGCTCGATGGGATAAGAACGGAAGGCCTTCTTCATGCATGCCAGATAATCGGGCGCTTCCTTGGCATGAATCCATTCGTCCAAAAAGAGGTTGGCAATATTACCCAATAGTAACGGACGGGTATTGTCCGGCGACTGGAGCCGTGCCAGGATATAGTTGGCAGGATGATGCCCGTAATCCTTGAAGCATTCGGCAAGCGAACTGATGTCTATCAAGTAATCGGGCTCAAGTATAATAAAGGAAGGGGTGAGTATGCCGACTTCGTCCACCGTAACATCCAGCAGATTGACCTGGGCATGCCGCCACAGAATCCGGCAGGTTTCTACAAATTCTTCATTAATCTGAGGTACATTATAACGGACACGCAACGGCTCATCGGCCACAGTGTCTACGGGCAGTACATATAAATAAGTATCATCGGCATACTGAAAACAGACGCGCATGCGCTTTATCCGTTCTTTGGCGGGTGGTGCCACTATATAGGTGGCATCCGCACGGGGTAGCAGGCGATAAAGTTCGGCAGGTATCTCCTCCCCCGTCAAGCGCTTGACAAAGAATGCCAGTGTCTTGGCATCACGCAACAACTGTTCACGTTGCGGTTCCGCCTGGCGGTTCAGAATAGCATTGGAGGTCAGCCGGAAGGTATGCAGACGGTTCTGTTCCACGGTGGAAAGTCCGGCCTTCGAAGCCACGAAACTGATACGTGCAGAAAGGTCCGTCATCTGCAAGCTGCCGTCGGACATCTGTGTACGGCACAAACGCTCCAGCAACTCGCGCAATTGCCGGTAGGCCACGTCCAAGGAGATTTCCTCAACGTAGCAGGCTTCCAGCAATATACTAAAATATTCCTTTACTTCACAATCCATCATTCCTCTGTCTCCACTTCTTCCGCTTCATCATCAGTCTTTTTATCCTTTATCATCAGGATACTCAACTCATAGAGCAGATAAAGCGGCACCGCCACTACTGTCAAGGTAAACGGGTCACCGGTCGGAGTAATGATGGCCGAGGCAATAACAATGATGACAACAGCATGACGGCGGTATTTCCGCAAAAAGGTCTTGTGCACCAGTCCCAGCAGGGAAAGCAGCCATGTCACCAGCGGCAGTTCGAATGCCAGTCCCATGCAAAGCACCAACATCATGAAATTGTCGATGTACGAGTTCAGGGAAATTTGATTCTCGATGGCTGCGCTCAATTGATAAGTGGAAAGGAAACGCAATGTCAGCGGATAGACCATAAAATACCCCAGCAACACACCGATAAAGAACATCACCGTACCTATACCCAGCGCTTTCCTCACCCCTTTACGCTCGTTTGGATAGAGTGCAGGGCTTACAAAGCGCCAGATTTCATAGAAAATATAAGGAGCAGCCGTTACCACCGACATCCAGAAAGCGGTAGACATGTGGACAAAGAACGGTGCGGCAAGATTGATATTGACGAGCTTCACATGAAACTCCTGGGTAAAGAATTCATCCTGCAAGTCCAGTCTCTGCCCTATCCAGCGCAGCAAGTCATAGAAAATGAAGTCGTTATGGCAAGGAGCCAATATCACATTGTCAAACAGATAAGGCATGGCAATAAAATAACCGATAGCCAATACAAACCACACACCGAGTACACGAAACAACACCCGGCGCAACTCGTCCAAGTGGTCCCAAAAGGTTAGTTCTTTTTCTGACATAAAGGGATTTACTATTTGACAATTTACTATTTACTATTTGGGCTGCGCTGTGGGGATTTACTATTTGACAATTTACTATTTGGGCTGCGCTGTGGAAAAGGCAACAAGCCTACCCATACTCCTGAACTTCTCAGAGTATCAAATAGTAAATAGTAAATTGTCAAATAGTAAATACCCTTGTTCCTTTATTTCTTTTCAGCCGGTTTATCCAAATCTTCCTGAGCCTTGTTTATCTCTTCTTTGGCTTCATTCACGCCATCCTTGAAGCTCTTCACTCCTTTGCCCAAACCACGCATCAATTCGGGAATTTTCTTACCACCAAACAACAGTAAGATGACCAATGCAATAATTATCCATTCGGAACCGCTGGGCAGAAAGCCTAATAAAAGTAAGTTTGTCATAGTTATATCTGATTAATTATAGTGCAAAGATAGGAAAATTAAGGATTAGGGATTAAGGATTAAGGATTAATTTTATCGCAATCCCTAATCCCTAATCCCTGCCCCCTATCTTCAGTCTTGATAATAAATACGTTTTACCCGCGTAGAAACGCTTGTCAACACCTCATAAGGAATAGTTTCGAGTACATCGGAAAGAACGGTTATAGGCAGATGGTCACCAAAAATTTCCACACTGTCACCCTCCTTGCAATCAATGTCCGTCACGTCAATCATACAGACATCCATGCAGATATTCCCTACATAGGCTGCCCGTTGGCCGTTTACAAGACAATAGGCATGTCCATTTCCAAGATGGCGGTTCAGGCCGTCGGCGTAACCGATGGGAAGAGCCGCTATACGCGACGGACGGGTGAGATGCCCTTTCCGGCTATACCCCACCGTATCCTCTTCGGGAACATCACGTATCTGGAGGATGGTAGTCTTCAACGTGCTCACATTATTCATAATGGAATTGTCTATGGGATTGACACCATAGAGGCCGATACCCAGGCGCACCATATCGAATTGCGCCCCGGGGAAACGCTCGATACCTGCGGAATTGCAGATATGGCGAAGTATCTTATGCGGAAAAGCCTCCTGCAATTCCATGGACGCTTTCTCGAACATTTCTATCTGCCGGCGTGTAAAACTGTCGAATTGTTGCGAATCGCTCCCTACCAAATGCGAGAAGACGGAACGGGCAATCACGGCATTCTGTCCCTTCAGCCGTTCTATCAGCCGGGGCATATCCTCCGGAGCAAACCCCAGGCGGTGCATACCGGTATCCAGCTTTATGTGGATGGGGAAGTTTGTGATACCTTCCTTTTCCGCTTCTTTAATCAAAGCGTCCAGCAGATGGAAGCTATATACTTCGGGCTCCAGCTTGTAATCGAACATGGTCTTGAAAGCAGTCATCTCAGGATTCATGATAATGATATTCGCAGTGATGCCCGCTTTGCGGAGTTCGGAGCCTTCGTCGGCAACCGCCACGGCAAGATAATCGACATGATGTTCCTGCAAAGTCTTGGCTATCTCGTAAGAACCTGCACCGTAAGCGGAGGCTTTCACCATGCAGACCATCTTTGTTTCTGGCTTCAGCTTGCCACGATAATAGTTCAGATTGGCAATCATCGCTCCAAGATTAACCTCCAGAATGGTTTCGTGCACCTTCTTCTCCAATACTTCCGTCAAGGAGTCAAAACCGAACTTACGTGCACCCTTAATCAGAATTATTTCGTTTTCAAGGCGAAGTTCCCCACGCTGAATGGCACGTATCAAGGCCGCTGTATCCGGATAAAAGGTCTTCTCTATATTAAAGCGTGCAGCGCAGGAAGATATTTCATTTCCTACACCTATGATGCGTTCAATGCCACGGCTGTTTACCAGCTGTGCCACTTGTCGGTAAAGTGTCGGCGTGTTCTGACCGGTCTCCAATATATCCGAAAGAACCAAAGTCCGCCTCAATCCCTTACTTTGCGAACGGCGGTAAAGAAAATCGAGTGCAATATCCAATGAGCCAAGGTCAGAATTATAACTGTCGTTAATCAACAGACAGTTGTTTTTTCCCTCCTTGACTTCCAGCCGCATGGCGATGGGTTCTAGCCTTGCCATACGTTCTGTAATCTGTTCGGCAGGAAGCATCAGATAGAGGCATGCGGCCAGGCAGTTCAGCGAATTCTCGATGGAAGCATCATCTATGAACGGTAGAGTAAACGTATTATCCATATCCAGATAGCGATAGGAAATGACAGTACAGTCATCCCGTTTCTCCACCTTACTTATATATAGAGGACGTTCCATATCTTTCCGGCTCCACGCAATCTCACGTGCAGACAGCATGGACTTCGCCACACAGTTGCTGACGAACTCATCGTCACCATTATAAATCACTACATCACAATTCTTGAAAAGCGTCAGCTTCTCCATGCATTTCTCCTGCAACGAGAAGAAATTTTCCTGGTGAGCCCCTCCTATATTGGTCAGAATACCTATGGTAGGCTTGATAATGTTCTGCAAAGCACGCATTTCCCCCGGCTCGGAAATACCGGCTTCAAAAATAGCAAGTTCGGACTGTTCGTTCATCTGCCACACAGACAAAGGCACTCCAATCTGGGAGTTATAACTGCGGGGAGAACGGATAATGGCACGTTCCGGACTGAGCAACTGGTGCAGCCATTCCTTCACAACAGTCTTACCGTTGCTTCCCGTAATACCGATGACCGGTATCTGGAACCGGTTCCGATGCTGTTCCGCCAGTTTTTGCAAGGCTTTCAGCGGGTTGGGAACAATGAGATAATTGACAATTGACTGCGCATCATCACGCTGCATAGCATTGTCAATTGTCAATTGTCCATTGTCCATTAATCTAAAGCTTTCTTCGCTAAGCACAAAATTACGTACTCCACGGGCATATAAATCTGCAATATAGCGCGCACCGTCATTCCTCTTGGTGGTCAAGGCAAAGAATAATGTTTCCTCAGGAAAATTCAGGGAACGGCTGGGGGCTGTCAGTGAGCAGCCAGTCTATGGTAGCCGGCGCGTTTCCCATACGCCGTGCGCCAATACTTTCGGTTATGCTTTCAATCGAATACGACATATTTCTCTCTCTTTTTGGAAATCTAAGTACGGGTATTTTCCGTTAAGTTGGTCTATTTTTAACACAATTTGTCCTAAAAAACGCTTATACTCTTCTGAAGCGGGATAAAATGGCTTATGTGACAACATCTTACGGATATTTTCACTTTCTTCCATAATCCGTAACGCATCGGCAGAGATGCACGACCGGGTAAACCGTTCCCAGACATAGCGAATGGCTGTTTCGGAAGGATGCACCATGTCTTCTGCATAGAAGCGATAGTCACGAAGCTCGTCGAGCAGCAGCTCATAAGCCGGAAAATAGAAAACATGTTCCGGGAAAGTGGCTTGCAACTGGTTCACGGCAAGTAGCAGGGTAGCTTTACTGAGCTGGTTGGCATGCATTCCGTCACGCACGTGGCGGATGGGGCTGACGGTGAACAATACTTTCAGCCGGGGAATCCGCGCCAGCAAGCCAGAAAGCAAAGAGGTGTAGTCAGATACTATTTCACAGACAGAAAGCATACGGCGGGTAAAGCAGGACTCAGGTTGCTTATGACAGTTGGCAACTACAGTTCCCGTCTTTTTATTTTCATAAACCCAGGCAGATCCGAAAGTCAGCAGCAGACAATCCAACCGGTCCAGCCTTTCATGGGCGCTTTTCAAACGCCCGTTAATGCCTGCCAATGTTTCCTCTGCAGAGACTGAGGAAAAACTACCATGATGCATGGCACTATGCCAAAGTTCATGAAAGAGGAAAATATCGTTTTCATTGTAGCATCTGCCCGCAATGATTTCACGCAATGCCGCAGAAATGGAAAACGGATTATAAAGTACACCATAAGGATTGACGTCACAACGGAACTTGGCATCCGCCAGCCTTTGCCCCATCTCGGACGCAAAACAAGAACCCATCAGCAACAGATTATTCTCTTGCGAAAGAAGGGGCATACTGGAAACTACTTCTACAGGCGTATAAAGATTCATAAGCTCGGAATAAATAAACCATTCACTTTCTCGAAAAAAATGATGTACCAACTGCTTGCTACGCCACAAAGATAGTAAATTTCAATATATAACGGTCGAAACATAAAAAGGCAGGTGATATAACCTTTCATTATATCATCTGCCTTAAATAAAAATACTATATGTTCTATTAATACCAATTAGCCGTAGGATCAGCCACCCAATCTGCAAAACCTGGATATTTATCATTAATATCCTGACGTTCAGCAGTCCATTCATATCTTGTCTCTACACGTATCTTCTGCGGCGCTTTACCTATCTCCGCTTTCAGTGTATATACTTCAGCATTTTGACCTTCCACTTTGATATTTACGGCACCGGTACCGTTAACTCTGTACATCACCGGAGCCTTAGTTGCTCCAGCATCCGTATTTACCATTGTAGTATTAGAAACACCAAAGAGTTCATGAACTTCACGGCTATCACCGCCTACCTCAATATACAAAGGCAAAGTACCACCCGCAGCCTGCAGGGTAATGATAGTTGCTCCCCCATTGGCCGCTACATCAAACACGACATCGTTGAAGTCAAAATCATCACTGTCTCCAAGGTCTTCTGCTATGATTCTGTACGCATTCGTATATACGGCCGGAGAAATCTTCACAATCCAATCACTATAATACCCATCTGCAGCCACTTGTTGATTTGGGTTCTGTCCGGTAGCTTCAAAGTCAAATCCCACATAATAAGCACCCCCAATATATTGTATAGTATAATTATAGTGCATTTTACTATCCAAAGAAGCCCTATATCCAAAAGAAGACGTTCCACTATTCTGCATTAGCATTATAGCCCCCTCAGTAGCATTAAAATTATTGACATGGTCATCTGATGCTGCAACCAAAAAATCCATATTAGAGTGTGAGCCACTTACATGTTGAACAAAAAAGTCGGTCCAATCCACACCAATGGATTGTGGATTCTGATGTGTTTTAAACCATTCCGTAACCACTTCTTTTTCTGTAGCCGTAATACCCTCGGGTACTTCCGTAAAATCTTTCCATTGATTGCTATTAGTGTTAGCAACACGCGTTGTCGGTGTTGCCCCAAATCCCCAATCCTGATCAACTGCAATTTCTCCATACTTCTGCACGAAAGCCGATGCATACTGTGCCTCTTTCTTAGCCGCCGCCTTTTCCGGGTCGAACAAATCGCTATCAGAACCGCAAGCGGAAAATACCACTACGCCCATAATAGCCAAAATTCCAAAGTTGAGCTTTTTCTTCATATCATTCATTGTTTATTCATTTAACAATTCGTGATTACGCCCCATGCCGACACATATTACAACTAAGAATATCATTATATACAACTCAAAATTGTATAACATATTGATAAATAGGACATATTCTACTTCGCAAATATACATAATACTATATCAGATAACAACCAAAATCTCAAAAAAGTTGCAATAAATAATTTATTAAGTTGCATTTTTCAACAAACATTAAATTTAAAGCATCTCTTATCATAGATGCACACATACGAGAGTACAAGTCAATCTTTGAAAGGATTAATATCTTTGCCTACCAAAATTAAATCATTCCTATATGGAGAAAAAATCGTTCCACCATGGTGGAACGATTTTTCCCCTAGGATGGAACAATATTTTCTCCATGGAGGAACGATTTACTATCAGGCATCTTTTCCCTTAACCATAGGCAGGCTGAACGAGAAATGTGGCGTATGCAAAGAGAAAGCAAAAACAGAAGTGAACAAAAGAGGCTTTTTTTCCTTCTAAAACTTCCCGTCATCCGTTTTCTTTTGCTATTTTTGCATTTTGTAATCTTCAGATCAGAAATGAGAACAGAACCAACAACATATAACTTGCTTAACACCATTACATTTCCCGAGGATTTACGCCAACTCAGCGTAGAAGAGCTTCCTGAAGTCTGTAAAGAATTGAGGCAAGACATTATAAAGGAGGTTTCGTGTAACCCCGGACATTTCGCTGCCAGCCTGGGCACGGTAGAGCTGACCGTTGCCTTGCACTATGTATTCAATACTCCGTACGACCGCATAGTCTGGGATGTAGGCCATCAGGCGTACGGGCACAAGATACTGACCGGACGCCGTGAAGCATTCTCCACCAACCGTAAATTCAAGGGAGTTCGTCCTTTTCCCTCACCAGAGGAAAGCGATTATGACACATTCACCTGCGGACATGCGTCAAATTCAATCTCCGCCGCTCTTGGCATGGCTGTTGCCGCTGCCGAAAAAGGCGAGAAGGACCGCCATGTAGTGGCCATCATCGGCGACGGAAGCATGAGCGGTGGCCTGGCTTTCGAAGGACTGAACAACGCTTCGTCTACCCCTAACAACCTTCTTATCATTCTCAACGACAATGATATGTCGATAGACAGAAGTGTAGGCGGCATGAAGCAGTACCTTTTCAACCTGACTACCAGCAACCGCTATAACCAGCTGCGCTTCAAGACATCCAGACTGCTGTTCAAAATGGGACTTTTGAACGAGGACCGCCGCAAAGCGCTGATTCGCTTCGCCAACAGTCTGAAATCAATGGCCGCCCAACAGCAGAATATCTTTGAAGGGATGAACATCCGCTACTTCGGCCCTATCAACGGACACGATGTGAAAAACATAGCCCGTGTCCTACGGGACATCAAAGATATGCAGGGACCGAAAATACTGCATCTGCACACTGTAAAAGGAAAAGGATTCGAACCTGCTGAGAAGAATCCCGATATCTGGCATGCACCGGGCAAGTTCGATCCGGAAACCGGAGAACGCCTCAAGGCGGACACCAGCAATTTGCCTCCGCTTTTCCAGGACGTGTTTGGGGAAACGCTGGTAGAACTGGCAAAGGAAAATCCGAAAATCGTCGGAGTAACCCCCGCCATGCCCACCGGCTGCTCCATGAACAAGCTGATGGACACCATGCCCGACCGTGCCTTCGATGTGGGTATTGCCGAAGGGCATGCAGCCACTTTCTCGGGCGGTATGGCTAAAGAAGGAATGCAGCCTTTCTGCAACATCTACTCCTCCTTCATGCAGCGGGCATACGATAATGTCATCCATGACATCGCCCTGCTCCGCCTCCCCGTCGTACTTTGCCTGGACCGCGCCGGACTGGTAGGAGAAGACGGACCGACACACCACGGAGTTTTCGACCTGGCCTATTTCCGTCCGATTCCCAACCTGACCATATCTTCACCGATGGACGAACATGAATTGCGCCGTCTGATGTACACGGCACAGTTACCGGACCAAGGTCCGTTCGTCATCCGCTATCCCCGCGGACGCGGCGTATTGCTGGATTGGAAATGTCCGCTGGAAGAAATCCCCGTAGGCAAAGGGCGTAAACTGAAAGAAGGCAAAGACCTGGCAGTCATCAGCCTCGGTCCCATAGGCAACGTAGCCGCACGTGCCATAGAGCGTGCGGAGAAGGACAAAGGAATCTCCATAGCCCACTACGACCTGCGTTTTCTCAAGCCGCTCGACGAAGCGCTGCTGCACGAGGTAGGACTCAACTTCCAGCATGTTGTCACTATAGAAGACGGTGTCAAAAAAGGAGGAATGGGCAGTGCCGTACTGGAGTTCATGGCAGACAATGACTATATTCCCCATATCAGGCGTATCGGTGTACCCGATGCCTTCATAGAACACGGCACCATACAAGAGTTGTATCATCTTTGCGAAATGGACGAAGAAGGAATTTATACATTATTAATTAAGAATGAGGAATGAAGAATGAAGAATTCAGCTACGCGATGCAAGCACGCCGCATGGCAAATTCTTCATTCTTCATTCCTCATTCTTCATTTCCATAAAGAAAGTGAAAATAATTATTGCAGGTGCCGGCGCAGTAGGCACACACTTGGCCAAATTGCTGTCCCGCGAGAAGCAGGACATCATTCTGATGGACGACAACGAAGACAAGTTGAGCACACTGAACTCCAACTTTGACTTGATGACGGCTACGGCCTCCCCTACCTCCATAAAAGGCTTGAAAGAAGTGGGAGTGGGAGAGGCAGACTTGTTCATAGCCGTCACCCCCGATGAAAGCCGGAACATGACCGCATGCATGCTGGCAAACAATCTGGGAGCACAAAAGACCGTAGCCCGTATTGACAACTACGAATACCTGCTGCCCAAAAACAAGGAATTTTTCCAGAAGCTGGGTGTCGATTCACTCATCTATCCGGAAATGCTTGCCGCCAAAGAAATCGTATCTTCCATCCGCATGAGCTGGGTACGCCAATGGTGGGAATTCTGCGGAGGAGCCTTGATACTGATAGGTACCAAGATGCGCGAAAAAGCCGAGATACTGAACATCCCCCTCCACGAACTGGGTGGACCGGAGCTGCCCTATCACGTGGTAGCCATCAAACGGGGAAGCGAGACACTGATTCCCCGTGGTGACGATACCATCAAGCTACATGACATCGTATACTTTACCACCACACGAAAATACGTCCCCTACATCCGCAAAATAGCCGGCAAGGAAGATTATGCCGATGTGCGCAACGTGATGATTATGGGTGGAAGCCGGATTGCCGTACGAACCGCCCAATATGTCCCGGACTACATGCAGGTGAAAATCGTGGACAACGACCTGAACCGCTGCAACCGCCTGACCGAGCTGCTTGACGACCGTACCATGATTATCAATGGCGACGGACGGGATATGGACCTGCTTGTGGAAGAGGGACTGAAAAATACGGAAGCCTTCGTTGCCTTGACCGGCAACTCGGAGACTAATATCCTGGCCTGCCTTGCCGCCAAACGCATGGGAGTCAGCAAAACCGTAGCGGAAGTGGAGAACATCGACTACATAGGCATGGCCGAAAGCCTTGACATCGGCACCGTCATCAACAAAAAGATGATTGCTGCCAGCCACATCTACCAGATGATGCTGGATGCGGACGTCAGCAACGTGAAATGCCTGACCTTTGCCAATGCCGATGTAGCAGAATTTACCGTTAAGGCCGGCTCGAAGATTACCAAACATCCGGTAAAAGACCTCGGCCTCCCGAAAGGAGCCACCATCGGCGGACTTATCCGCCAGGGGGAAGGCGTTGTGGTTATGGGTAACACCCTGATACAGCCGGGTGACCATGTAGTGGTATTCTGCCTGAACATGATGATTAAGAAAATCGAAAAATACTTTAACTAATTGAGAATGAGTAGTTGGTAAATGATTAACTTCAAGACAATCATACGGATTATCGGTATTCTGCTATTGCTGGAAACAGTCATGTTTCTGGTCTGTTCGGGCGTGTCCTTCTACTACAGAGAAAGCGATATGCTCGACTTCTGGAAAGCAGGAGGCATCACAGCAGGGGTAGGCTTATTGCTGGCGGCTCTCGGCAAGGGAGGTGAACGGCAACTGACGCGCCGTGACGGATATGTACTGGTCAGCTTTGCCTGGGTGGCATTCTCTCTTTTCGGAATGCTGCCTTTCTATATAGGCAGATACATACCCGACATTGCCAATGCATTCTTCGAAACCATGTCCGGTTTCAGCAGTACGGGTGCCACCATCTTGGACGACATCGAGTCACTTCCTCATGGAATACTGTTCTGGCGCAGTATGACACAGTGGATTGGCGGCTTGGGAATCATCATGTTCACCATTGCAGTGCTTCCCATCTTCGGAGTCAGTGGCCTGCAGGTGTTCGCCGCCGAGGCAAGCGGCCCTACACATGACAAGGTTCATCCCCGTATCGGTATCACCGCCAAATGGATTTGGAGTATCTATGCCGGCATAACCGCTCTGCTTGTCGGTCTGCTGATGCTTGGAGGTATGGACTGGTTCGACAGTATCTGCCATGCATTTGCCACTACCGGTACCGGTGGCTTCTCCACCAAGCAGGCCAGCGTTGCCTACTACAATTCTCCTTATATAGAATATGTCATCTCCATTTTCATGTTTATCTCCGGCATCAACTTCACCTTGCTATTATTGTTCGTCAACCGGAAATTCAAGAAGTTCATCGGCAATGCCGAGCTGAAATTCTATTTCGGTTCAGTTGTGCTCTTCACTGCCGTCATAGCCATCGTGCTTTACTATACCAGTCCCATGGGGATGGAAGAATCCTTCCGCAAATCCTTGTTCCAAGTAATTTCCCTCCATACATCCACCGGTTTTGCGACAGATGACTACATGCAATGGACACCCGTCCTGTGGGGGCTGCTTACCATCATCATGCTGATGGGGGCGTGTGCAGGCAGTACCACCGGAGGCTTGAAGTGTATACGTATGGTAATTCTTACCAAAGTCTCACGAAACGAGTTCAAACACATCCTACACCCCAATGCCATACTTCCGGTACGGATAAACAAGCAGGTAATCTCTCCCTCCATTGTCTCCACCGTACTGGCTTTTTGTTTTATTTATATCTCCATTATAGTCATCGGCACACTGCTCATGATGGCTATGGGTGTTGGGGCTGAAGAATCAATGGGCTGCGTCATTTCCAGTATCGGTAATATGGGACCCGGATTGGGTGAAACCGGACCTGCCTATTCGTGGAATGCCCTGCCCGATGCAGCTAAATGGCTGTTATCCTTTTTAATGCTTCTGGGTCGTCTTGAGTTATTTACCGTACTGCTACTTTTCACTCCGGATTTCTGGAAACGGAATTGATTTAGGATAAAAAGTGTAAAAATAATCATTTTTTGTTATGCGGGGATAGCAAATTGAACAATACTTATTATATCTTTGCGTCCTTGAAAGAGAGAATTGTGGTATGAAGCAATGCATTAAATACTGTTTAATCATAATCTTTGCAGCCCTATTGCACGACAGTGCAACCGGAGCTGTAGACATTTTGTGCGTTCCTGCCACCCGACAAGCAGAATGCTGTACGCTGTCACAAGCTCCTACCACCCAACAAGCAGTCCAGAAGTTCTACGACTTGTTTTCACCAAACTCCCTCTGCATAGAACATGTAGACCATACGCAAGTACCAACCAACAAAAACGTACTCCTGCGCATGTACATCTACAAGATGCAGCAGCATGCCTATGCACCGGAATGCGACCGTTTGTTGAATCTGTCTCCGCATCCCGTACCCGACGCGAACTATTACGTGTTCGGGCTAAGAAAGATTATCATTTAGAAGGCCTGCAAGCGCAGACGCTTGCCCCTGACTCGCCGGACAACAATTCAGAGGTTTTGTCCTCCGGTGCGATGTATCTATTATTATATATCTAAAATCTTATCAGGTTTATGAACTTTACTTTGTTAGTGGTCGTCTTATTGACGGCAATCGCTTTCGTGGGTATCGTCATCGCGCTCTCCAATGCGATAGCACCCCGTTCGTACAATGCACAGAAGATGGAGCCGTACGAGTGTGGTATCCCTACCCGCGGTAAATCGTGGATGCAATTCCGGGTAGGTTACTATCTGTTTGCCATCTTGTTCCTGATGTTCGAAGTGGAAACGGTATTTCTGTTTCCTTGGGCAGTCATCACCCGCGAACTTGGCGTGGCAGGACTTTTCAGTGTTTTATTTTTCCTGATTATATTGATTCTGGGCCTTGCTTATGCCTGGAGGAAAGGAGCTTTGGAATGGAAGTAACAAAGAAGCCGAAAATTAAATCTATCCCTTATGAGGAGTTTACAGACAACGAAACGTTGGAGAAACTGGTTCGGGAACTTAATGCCGGAGGCGCCAATGTCGCCCTTGGCGTACTGGACGACTTCGTCAACTGGGGACGCAGCAACTCACTGTGGCCTCTTACGTTTGCAACCAGCTGTTGCGGTATCGAATTCATGGCCCTCGGCGCAGCCCGCTACGATATGGCGCGCTTCGGGTTCGAGGTAGCCCGTGCCAGTCCGCGCCAGGCAGACATGATTATGGTTTGCGGAACAATAACCAACAAGATGGCTCCCGTTCTGAAACGTCTTTACGACCAGATGGCCGATCCGAAATATGTAGTAGCCGTAGGCGGCTGTGCCGTCAGCGGAGGCCCGTTCAAGAAATCCTATCACGTGGTGAACGGTGTGGACAAGATTCTGCCGGTGGATGTCTACATTCCTGGTTGTCCTCCGCGTCCGGAAGCATTCTACTACGGCATGATGCAATTGCAGCGTAAAGTGAAAATAGAGAAATACTTCGGTGGAGTAAACAGAAAAGAAGAGAACCACTAATCAGTACTTAAAAATATGGAAATAAAATACATAGAGCCCTCAGTCCTGCACGACGAAATGCTGCGTCTGCGGAAAGAGAAACAAATGGACTTCCTGGAATGCCTCAGCGGTATGGATTGGGGAATACCCGACGAGAAAGACGCACCGGACACCCCCCGCGGACTCGGCGTAGTCTATCTGTTGGAATCTACTGTTACCGGCGAACGGATAGCGGTACGCACCGCCACTCTAAACCGGGAACATCCCGAACTTCCTTCCGTCAGCGATATCTGGAAAGCTGCGGATTTCAACGAGCGCGAAGTCTACGACTTTTACGGCATCGTTTTCATCGGTCATCCGGATATGCGCCGACTCTATCTGCGCAATGACTGGGTAGGCTATCCCATGCGTAAAGACAATGAGCCGGAAAAAGATAATCCGTTGCGTATGGACAACGAAGAAACGGTGGACACTACCATGGAATTGGAGCTGAATCCCGACGGTAGCATCAAAAATAAGGAGATGCAACTTTTCGGTGATGAGGAATATGTGGTGAACATCGGTCCCCAACATCCGGCCACCCACGGCGTAATGCGCTTCCGTGTATCATTGGAGGGTGAAATCATCGACAAGATTGATGCCAACTGCGGCTACATCCACCGGGGTATCGAGAAGATGTGCGAAAGCCTGACCTATCCGCAGACCTTGGCTCTGACCGACCGTCTGGACTACCTGGGCGCACACCAGAACCGCCATGCCTTGTGCATGTGTATCGAAAAGGCAATGGGCGTGGAAGTAAGCGAACGCGTGCAGTACATACGTACCATCATGGACGAGTTGCAGCGAATAGACTCTCACCTGCTGTTCTATTCTTGTCTTGCTATGGACCTGGGTGCATTAACGGCCTTCTTCTACGGTTTCCGCGACCGCGAAAAGATACTCGACATCTTTGAGGAAACTTGCGGTGGACGCCTCATCATGAACTACAACACCATCGGTGGCGTGCAGGCAGACATTGCTCCCGGCTTCGTAAAGAAAGTGAAGGAGTTTATCCCCTACCTCCGCGGTATCCTACACGAATATCACGACGTATTCACCGGGAACATCATTGCCCAGCAACGTCTGAAAGGTGTGGGTATACTCTCACGGGAAGATGCCATCGCCTTTGGAGCTACCGGAGGCACCGGACGCGCCAGCGGATGGGCCTGCGACGTGCGTAAGCGTATGCCATATGCCGTATATGACAAGGTGGACTTTAAAGAAGTCATCCGCACCGAAGGCGATTCATGGGCACGCTACCTTATCCGTATGGATGAAATTCTGGAGAGCCTGAAGATTATCGAGCAACTGATAGACAACATCCCGGAAGGAGCCTACCAGGAAAAGATGAAACCTATTATCCGCGTACCGGAAGGCACTTATTATGCAGCCGTAGAAGGTAGCCGCGGTGAATTCGGCGTCTTCCTCGAAAGCCACGGCGACAAGACGCCTTACCGCCTGCACTTCCGCAGTACGGGCTTGCCATTGGTATCGACCGTAAATACGATTTGCCGCGGAGCTAAAATCGCCGACCTTATTGCCATTGGCGGAACATTAGATTATGTAGTACCAGATATTGATAGATAAAAGAATTTACGATTTGACAATTCACAATTTACCATGCGGAATTACAGCGCAGCCAAATTGTAAATTGTACATTGTAAATCAAAAAGCGCCTCGTAAATTGTACATTGTAAATAGTAAATAGTAAATGAACAACGTGTTTGACTTTAGTATAATAACCAACTGGATACACCAGATGCTGACTTCCCTGATGCCGGAAGGTCTGGCAATATTCCTCGAATGCGTGGTGATTGGCGTATGCATCATCTTGATGTATGCCGTGCTTGCCATCATCCTGATTTACATGGAGCGTAAAATATGCGCCTTCTTCCAATGCCGCCTCGGTCCGATGCGCGTGGGGAAATGGGGATTGCTCCAAGTGCCCTGCGACGTCATCAAGATGTTGACAAAGGAAATCATTGATTTGAAATTCTCTGACCGGTTCCTCTACAATCTGGCACCGTTCATGGTAATCATCGCTTCTTTCCTGACATTTGCCTGCCTGCCCATCAACAAGGGATTGGAGGTATTGGACTTCAATGTAGGAGTGTTCTTCCTGCTGGCTGCATCGAGTATCGGCGTAGTGGGTATCCTGCTGGCAGGCTGGAGTTCCAACAATAAATTCTCGCTGATTGGAGCCATGCGAAGCGGTGCGCAGATTATCAGCTACGAGTTGTCCTGCGGATTGAGCATACTGACAATGGTAGTGTTGATGGGAACCATGCAGTTCTCCGAAATAGTAGAAGGACAAGCTGACGGCTGGTTCATCTTCAAGGGACATATCCCTGCATTGATAGCCTTCATCATCTACCTCATTGCCGGAAATGCGGAAACCAACCGCGGTCCCTTCGACTTGCCCGAAGCCGAAAGCGAGTTGACTGCCGGATACCATACGGAATACAGCGGTATGGGCTTCGGATTCTTCTATCTGGCAGAATATTTGAATCTGTTTATCGTAGCCTCCGTGGCAGCCACCATCTTCCTGGGAGGCTGGATGCCGCTACACATCGTAGGCCTGGACGGCTTCAACGCAGTGATGGATTACATTCCGGGATTTGTATGGTTCTTCGGAAAGGCCTTCTTCGTAGTCTTCCTGCTGATGTGGATAAAGTGGACCTTCCCCCGCCTGCGTATTGACCAGATTCTGAATCTGGAGTGGAAGTACCTGGTACCCATCTCTATGGTGAACTTGATTTTGATGGTATTAATTGTAGTATTTAAATTGCATTTCTAACCGGCGTAGCGCCGGAGCAAGATTTCCTTGCGGATAATTTTAATAAAGGCAAAAGTAATGAAAGAAAAGAACTCTTATATCGGCGGACTCATACACGGCGTCACTTCTCTGCTGACAGGTATGAAGACAACCATGACCGTATTCTGCCGACGAAAGACTACCGAACAATATCCGGAAAACCGCTCGACATTGAAACTCTCCGACCGTTTCCGTGGCACGCTGACCATGCCCCATAATGATAAAAATGAACATCGGTGTGTAGCTTGCGGTTTGTGCCAGATGGCTTGTCCCAACGACACCATCAAGGTGACCGGCGAGATGGTTGAAACGGAAGACGGCAAGAAAAAGAAGATATTGGTTAAGTACGAATACGACCTCGGTTCGTGCATGTTCTGCCAACTCTGTGTGAATGCCTGCCCTCACGATGCCATCACGTTCGACCAGGATTTTGAGCATGCAGTGTTTGACCGCACGAAACTGGTCATGACGCTGAACCGTCCGGGCAGCCATGTAGAAGAAAAAAAGAAACCCACTGCTCCCAAAGAAGAGACAACAAAGTAATTCGTTAATAGTAACTTGTAATTAAACAACATGGAAATAACTCTTGAAACAGTAGTATTCTACTTCCTTGCGGCCTTTATCACCGTATTTTCCATCTTGACGGTAACGACCCATCGCATGGTGCGCTCGGCCACCTACCTGCTGTTCGTGCTTTTCGGTACGGCAGGCATCTACTTTCTGCTGGGTTACACCTTCCTCGGTTCCGTGCAGATTATGGTCTATGCCGGCGGTATCGTAGTGCTCTACGTCTTCTCCATACTGCTTACCAGTGGCGAAGGCGATGTCATCGAGAAGTTAAAGCGTAGCAGGTTCCTTGCCGGACTGGGTGCCACCGTGGGCGGTGCCATCATCGTAGTATTCATCACTTTGAAGCATAAGTTCATTGCCACCACCGACGTGGAACCTTTGGAGGTCAACATCAAGACCATCGGTCACCACATGCTGAGCGGTGACAAGTATGGTTATCTGCTTCCCTTCGAAGCAGTCAGCATCTTGTTATTGGCATGTATCGTAGGTGGATTATTAATAGCACGTAAAAGATAAGAATTATGATACACATGGAATATTATCTGATAGTTTCGGCTATCATGTTTTTCGCAGGCATCTATGGGTTCTTCACCCGCCGCAACACACTGGCGATACTTATCAGCATCGAGCTGATTCTGAATGCCACGGACATCAACTTTGCGGTGTTCAACCGTTTCCTATTCCCCGGAGGACTGGAAGGATATTTCTTCTCTTTATTCTCCATCGCCATCTCGGCGGCCGAAACGGCTGTAGCCATTGCCATCATGATTAACATCTACCGTAACATCCGCAGTATCCAGGTGAACAAACTGGATGAGATGAAGTGGTAAGAGCAAGAATCGCCAAGCGATGTTTCTTGAATAGTAATAATTGATAAACATAGTATATATGGAATATACAATATTAATCCTTCTACTCCCTTTCCTCTCTTTCCTCGCTCTGGGACTTGGAGGTAAATGGATGTCACACCGCACTGCCGGCCTTATCGGAACTGCGGCACTGGGTGTGGTCGCAGTGCTTTCCTATCTCACCGCAGGAATGTACTTCAGCGCTCCCCGCCTTGCCGATGGTACGTACGAGGCGCTGATGCCCTATAACTTCAAATGGCTGCCTTTCACAGAAAGCCTCAGTATCGACATGGGTATCCTACTCGACCCGATTTCGGTTATGATGCTCGTGGTCATCAGTACCGTTTCGCTGCTGGTACACATATACTCTTTCGGCTACATGAAGGGCGAACGCGGTTTCCAGCGTTACTACGCCTTCCTGTCGCTCTTCACCATGTCCATGCTCGGACTGGTAGTAGCAACGAATATCTTCCAGATGTATCTGTTCTGGGAGTTGGTGGGCGTGTCCTCCTATCTGCTGATTGGTTTCTATTATACGAAGCCGGCGGCTATTGCCGCTTCGAAGAAGGCGTTTATCGTGACCCGTTTTGCTGACCTGGGATTCCTTATAGGTATCCTCGTCTATGGGTATTATGCCGGTACATACACCTTCAGCCCTAATGAGATGGCGCTGGCAAAGGGCGGTGCGGCAATGATTCCGCTTGCCTTGGGACTGATGTTCATCGGTGGTGCCGGAAAGAGTGCCATGTTCCCGTTGCACATCTGGCTGCCCGATGCCATGGAAGGTCCTACGCCGGTCAGTGCACTGATTCATGCCGCCACGATGGTGGTTGCTGGTGTCTATCTGGTGGCACGCATGTTCCCGTTGTTCATAGAATATGCTCCCAGCGTGCTGCACATCGTAGCATACGTAGGAGCCTTCACGGCATTCTATGCCGCCAGTGTGGCATGTGTGCAGAGCGACATCAAGCGTGTACTGGCATTCTCCACTATCTCCCAAATCGGTTTCATGATGGTGGCGCTGGGTGTATGTACATCAGCCGACCCACACGAAGGGGGACTGGGCTACATGGCAGGCATGTTCCACTTATTCACACACGCCATGTTCAAGGCATTGCTGTTCCTCGGAGCGGGTAGCATCATCCATGCCGTACACAGCAACGAGATGTCTGCCATGGGTGGACTGCGGAAGTATATGCCCATTACGCATATCACGTTCCTCATCGCATGTCTCGCCATTGCAGGTATCCCGCCGTTCTCCGGATTCTTCTCCAAAGATGAAATCCTGACGGCATGCTTCCAGTTCAGCCCCACTATGGGATGGATTATGACAGTGATTGCAGGTATGACAGCATTCTATATGTTCCGTCTTTATTATGGTATCTTTTGGGCCGGCTCAGAGCCGGGGCAAAAGTCGGCAAGCGATGGGGGCGACAGCCACATGCCTCACCCCCACGAGAGTCCTCTGGCGATGACCCTGCCCCTGATGCTCCTTGCTGTGGTTACGATAATTGCCGGTTTCATTCCTTTCGGACACTTCATCAGTTCCAACGGTGAAGCATATAACATCCATCTGGATTGGAGTGTGGCAGGTACAAGTATCGCCGTAGCGGTGGTTTCCATAGCCATTGCCACCTACATCTATGCAGGTAGCCGGCAACCCGTTGCCGATACATTGGCACACCGTTTCAAAGGCTTGTGGACAGCAGCTTACCACCGCTTCTATCTGGACGAGGTCTACCAGTTCATCACCCACCGCATCATCTTCGGCTGCATCTGCCACCCCATTGCATGGTGGGACCGCCACGTGGTCGACGGTTTCTTCAACTTCCTTGCCTGGGGGGCTGAAGCTACCAGTGAAGAGATACGCGGCCTGCAAAGCGGACGCATCCAGCAATATACATTTGTATTCCTGCTGGGCACGCTGGCACTGATACTGCTACTATTGCTATAACCCGAGATTTTTCAATCGTAAATCGTAAATCGTTAAATCGTAAATATAAAGATGAACTTTTTATCATTATTCGTACTCATCCCCTTGCTGATGTTGCTGGGTCTTTGGCTCAGCCGCAACATCGCACAAATACGCGCGGTGATGGTGACCGGTGCATCGGCTCTGCTGGTTCTTTCTGCGGCATTGACCGTGATGTACCTCAATGCACGCCACGCTGGTGCCACGGATGAAATGCTGTTCCGTGCCGACATGGTCTGGTATCCTGCACTCAACATCCACTATTCGATAGGAGTAGACGGTATTTCGGTAGCCATGCTGCTGCTTTCGGCCATCATTGTCTTTACCGGAACATTCGCCTCCTGGAGGCTGCAACCGCTGACTAAAGAATATTTCCTTTGGTTCACCTTCCTTTCCATCGGTGTGTTCGGGTTCTTCATCTCGATAGACCTGTTCACCATGTTCATGTTCTACGAGGTTGCCCTTATTCCCATGTATCTGCTTATCGGTGTATGGGGGTCGGGACGCAAGGAGTACTCCGCCATGAAGCTGACACTGATGCTGATGGGCGGCTCCGCCTTCCTGCTTATCGGTATCCTGGGTATCTACTACGGTGCCGGAGCCACCTCTATGAACCTATTGGAAATAGCACAGATGCACAATATTCCCATCGAACAGCAACGTATCTGGTTCCCGCTCACCTTCCTCGGTTTCGGTGTGCTGGGCGCTCTGTTCCCGTTCCACACATGGAGCCCCGACGGTCACGCCTCCGCACCGACTGCCGTATCCATGCTCCATGCCGGTGTATTGATGAAACTGGGAGGTTACGGATGTTTCCGCATAGCCATGTACCTGATGCCCGAAGCTGCACAAGAACTGGGATGGATATTCCTGATTCTTACCGGAATCTCCGTGGTATACGGTGCATTCTCCGCTTGTGTACAAACCGACTTGAAGTATATCAATGCCTACTCTTCCGTCAGCCATTGCGGCCTGGTGTTGTTCGCCATCCTGATGATGAACCAGACAGCTTGCACGGGTGCTGTTCTGCAGATGCTCTCTCACGGACTGATGACAGCCTTGTTCTTCGCCCTTATCGGTATGATATACGGACGTACCCATACGCGTGACGTCCGCGAACTCTCCGGTCTGATGAAGATTATGCCTTTTCTGGCTGTCTGCTATGTAATCGCCGGTCTTGCCAATCTGGGATTACCCGGACTCAGCGGTTTCATTGCCGAAATGACCATCTTCACCGGTTCGTTCCAGCATCCCGATACGTTCCACCGCGTGTGGACGGTCATTGCATGCAGCTCCATCGTGATTACGGCAGTCTATATCCTGCGACTGGTAGGAAAGATTCTCTATGGCACCTGCACTAACAAGCATCACCTCACTTTGAGCGACGCTACCTGGGATGAACGCACAGCGGTCATTATCCTCATCGCATGCGTTGCCGCCCTTGGTATGGCACCATGGTGGATTAGCGGCATGATTGGAGACAGCGTGCTGCCAATAACTGATTTATTTACGATTTGACGATTTACGATTGATAAATGACTTGTAAATCCCAAGAGTAACCTCAATCGTAAATCATAAAATCGTAAATCCCAAGAGTAATTTCAATCGTAAATCGTAAATCGTAAAATCGTAAATAGATATGGATTATTCCCAATTCCTCCTGCTCAAAGAAGAGCTTTCGCTGATATTGGTCATCGTCATCCTTTTTGTCGCCGACCTCTTCATGAGTCCGGATGCACACAAGAATGACGGCAAACCGGTGCTGAACACAATGCTGCCCGTTGCTCTGCTGACCATACACACACTTATCACCATCGTTCCCGGTCCTGTGGCAGATGCTTTCGGCAGCATGTATCACAATCAGCCGATACAGAGCATCGTGAAATCCATCCTCAGTATAGGTACACTGATTGTATTCCTGATGGCGCACGAATGGATGCGCCGTCCAGACACTGCCATCAAACAAGGTGAGTTCTACATTCTGACACTTTCCACCCTGCTGGGTATGTACTTCATGATTTCTGCCGGACACTTCCTGATGTTCTTCATCGGACTGGAGACGGCAAGCATCCCGATGGCAGCCCTGGTTGCCTTCGACAAATACCGCCACCACTCTGCCGAGGCAGGTGCCAAATATATTCTCACGGCACTGTTCTCCAGCGGATTGCTGCTATACGGATTATCTTTGATTTACGGTACGGTAGGCACTCTCTACTTTGCCGACATACCGGCACGCCTCACCGGCGACCCGTTGCAGATTATGGCATTCGTATTCTTCTTCTCCGGCATGGGATTCAAAATATCACTGGTGCCTTTCCATCTTTGGACAGCAGACGTTTACGAAGGTGCTCCAAGCACGGTGACAGCCTATCTGAGTGTCATCTCTAAAGGCTCTGCCGCTTTCGTGCTGATGGCTATTCTCATCAAGGTATTCGCTCCGATGGTGGAACAATGGCAGGAAGTGCTGTACTGGGTTATCATCGCCTCCATCACAATTGCCAACCTCTTCGCCCTACGCCAGCAGAACCTGAAGCGGTTGATGGCTTTCTCCAGTATCTCGCAAGCAGGTTACATCATGCTGGGTGTCATCAGCGGAAGCGCACAAGGTATGACGTCGCTGGTATACTACGTGCTGATATATATGTTTGCCAATCTTGCCGTATTTACCGTTATCACGATTGTGGCACTGCGGGCAGGCAAGTTCACACTTGAAGACTATAACGGGCTGTATACCACTAATCCGAAGTTGGCGTTCCTGATGACACTGGCACTGTTCTCTCTGGCAGGCATCCCGCCGTTTGCGGGCTTCTTCTCGAAGTTCTTCATCTTCGCGGCAGCTTTCGAAGGCGGCTTCCATCTGCTGGTATTCATTGCCCTTATCAATACAATCATCTCGCTTTATTACTATCTGAAGATTGTAAAGGCAATGTACATCAACAAGAGTGACGAGCCGATTGCAGCATTCCGCAGTGACAACTATACACGTGCCAGCCTGGCCATTTGCACGCTGGGTATTGTGGTACTGAGTATTGCAAGTGTGGTATATCAATCCATCGATAAGTTCTCATTCGGATTATAACCGGAGGGTATCATCACTTACCACAAATTACACAGATTGGCACAAATTATCTTTAGAAGTTCTGATAATCAAGAGCTTTGACTTGTGTTAATCTGCATAATTTGTGGTGAGTGTGTATTTTAGCACATTTCCATACTATACAATCGGCAGCACAAACCAAAAGCATGAGCCTTTCCCCGGTTCACTGTCCACACCGATTGTGCCACCCAACTGCTCTATAATACTCTTGCTGATAGAAAGCCCCAGGCCGGTGCCATGCACAAACGTATTCAGCTTTATAAAACGGTCGAATATCTGAGCCTGCATTTCCGGCTCAATGCCAAGGCCCGTATCGGCCACATAAAAACGCAAATGAGTTTCATCCACCTTATCATATCCTACACGTATACTTCCCGCAGTGGTGAACTTGATGGCATTGTTGACAAAGTTGGCTATGACCTGATTCAAACGGTTACGGTCACTGACAATCCGGCATTCCGGCAGATGACGGTCGAAGAGAACTTCCACACCCGGTTTGGCCTTCATCTTCATGAAGCGCACAATGTCCTCACATAGTACGTTCACGTCCAGCTCTTTTTCCACAAAGTCAAATGTCCCGGCCTCTATCTTGGACAAATCCAGTATGTCGGAAATCAGCTGCAACAGCAGGTCATTGTTTTCTTCAATAATCGCCATATACTGCCTTTTTTCCTCCATGTCCCCGGTCTCTCCCATCAGACTGGAGAAACCGACAATCGCATTCAGGGGCGTACGTATCTCATGGCTCATATTGGCAAGGAAGGCACTCTTCAGACGGTCGGCGGTTTCTGCCTTCTCCTTGGCTTCAATCAACATAGCCTCCGTCTCCTTCAATTCCGTAATGTCATAGTTGACGCCTATCAGCTCTATTTGTCCGTTCTCCGGTTCAAACAGATTGACAACCACATTGGTACGTACCCAGTTCCATTTTCCCTTTTCGCCCGGACGTTCAATGCGCATCTCTCCCTGGAAATGTTTGGCTTCGCCCACACGGGCCTTACTGAAGAAATCAAGCATCCTCCTGCGGTCACTGGGGTACATCTTGCTGTATATTCCCACGACATCCGCCAATTGGGTATTCTCGTCCTCTCCCATATTCTTATACCATTGCTTGATGGCATAGCCTTTCCGGTCGAGCAGATTCAGCTTGGCATAACCTACCTTCGCATAATCCGATATAAGCAGGAAGAAATTCTCGAAATCACAGATACGGCTCATGGCATCAATCCGTTCCGTATTGTCGATGTTAATCATGGCATAGCCGGTAAAGTTACCTTTACTGTCATACACCTTGCTCACTTTCGTATAAAGATGTATCACATCCTTCGGCTGTTTGGAAGTGGAGTAATACCCTTCAGTCCGGTCGAAAGCATAATTCAGGCGGAAGTCGACCATATCCTCGGTCCGTATACGTTCTGCCAATTGGGCGGACACATTCGGGTTCTCGAATAAGTTCACTCCAATGACATCCTGTTTGTCACGGACCCCGAATATCTCCATATCCTTATTGTTGATGTCTACCAGGAATCCGTCTTTGTCATAGATTTCCACCCCGGCCGGTATATTGGCAAAGATATTCTTGAACAGTTTTTCGCTATGGTCCAAAGCCAGATGAGTCTGTACCGAGTCTGTCGTATCGAGGAATAACGCCACCACTTCATTCTTTTCCGGAGAGTATATCACCACGTGGCAGTGCTTGTTGGTGAGCTCAAAACACATGTCCATTTCCTTATGTGTCCCGGTGTTCACTATCTCAAGCAGATATTCCAGTCTGGGGGCCGCCTCCCTTGAAAAAGACGAGGCAGTCTTGCCGATAAACGCCGACGCGGGTTTTCCTAGAAAATCGGCAAAGATAGAATTCGCATCTGTCACATAATACCCGTAGGGATTGTCCTTTTCATCACAGACAATGGACATCCGCACATACCCCAAAGGCATATAGCGGAACAAATTGCTGAGGAAAGTACGTTCACGCACAGCCTCATCCTTCGTTTTGCGCAACTCTATGCAAATGCTGATGACATTTGCCAACGAACTAAACCATTGGTAATCCTCGTTAGTCCACATTCGGGTACGGTCCACCAAATCAATGCCCATATATCCCCACACCTGGTCATTGGCAACCAGCGGAGTTACCATCAAGGACTTTATATTCTGTCTCGCCAGAATTTCATATTCGGCGTAAGCGTGCTCCGGCAGTTGCCCCAGCGTTTCCAGCAGAACGGGCTTTTGTGCCATAATCTGTGACGTCCACCACGGCAGGCTGTCAGCCTGAACTCCTTGAAGCATTTCTTTCTCAGGAGCCACTCCCGGAGCCACCACCTCGTATGTGCAGCTCTGGTACCGGCACTTCTCATCATATTGGAATATATAGACACGTCCGCCACGAAAGAAATCAAGAATATCTTTCAGTATGTCGTAAATGCCCGCACTTATATCCTCGTCTTTCAGGAAGCGGAATAGGGAATGGGATATTGAGGTCTGCCGATAAAGTAAATCGTTCACTCTTTGCAAAGCCTGCTTCGCAGCCTCCTCCTTCGGCATCTCTACGCGCTGCAACACTCCGAAAGCCTTCAATGTACCATCCGGCAAACGCTCCTTGTATCCCACACGCGAGTAGACCCAGACCACTCCTTCGGTAGAATAGACGGGAAACGTCTGTTCATAGACCTCCATATTCTGAATGGCAAGGAACTCCCGGCTGATACGCGCCCGATAGTCTTCGCGTATCATTTTACCGAAATCCTCAAAGCTCAGGTATTCCCCTTCCAAGCCTAACAACTTACAGACATATTCGGAGCAGAGATACTGCCTTGAAGAAAAATCAGCCTCCCACCAACCTATCCGGCCAAGAATGGAAAGGCGCCGGAAACGTTCACTATCGTCACGATGAACAGCCATATATTTATCAATATTGGTTTGAGATACAAAAATAGCCATAAAACTCTAATAAGCAACCATTAGAAACCTTTTTCGTCCCAAGCAGCCTATATATAAGGATAACAAACAATCCGGAAGAATGTGCGGTAACCAAATCGTAATAGATTTGAAAATGAAACGTATGTTCCATGTATCACCGGTGTAATGTCATTGCCTCATCTTTGCAGCGGATTAAAAAACGTACAAAGAAAAGAGATGAGCATGAAATTAGACTTGGGAAAGATTTTCTTCCTTATTTTATTCCTCACACTTTCCGTCATGGCTGCCACGGCGGGAACCATCAAAGGGACAATCACCGACCGACAAACCAAAGAACCGCTGACGGGAGCCACCGTGCAAGTGAGCGGAACGGCACAAGGCGCCGTCGCCGATTTGGATGGTAACTATACACTGGAGCTGAAAAACGGGACCTATACCCTCACCGTCCGTTACATCGGCTACAAAGACATGACGATAAATGCCGTAGAGATAAAGGGTGAAACCGTGCTGAACTTCGACATGGAGCCGGACACGCAAACCCTGGGCGAAGTGCAGGTCACCGCCAAGAAGAACCTCGAAGGCGAACGTGCCTTGCAAATGGAACGGCAAAAAGCGACCCTCGCCATCGAGAACCTCGGTTCCAAAGAGATGTCCCTCAAAGGCATCGGCAATGTGGAAGAAGGAGTAAAGAAAATAACGGGTATCTCCATCGCCAGCGCCGGACAACTTATCGTCCGCGGACTGGGCGACCGCTACAGCACCACCACGCTGAACGGACTGCCCATCGCCTCGCCCAACCCAGACAACAAGCTGGTGCCGCTCGACCTGTTCCCCTCGTCCACCGTACAGAACATCACCGTCAGCAAAGTGTATGACGCAGCCGCCTTTGCCGACTACAGCGGTGCGCACATCAACATCAGCACCAAAGAAAACATACCGGAAGATTTCTTCCAACTGAGCCTCAACACGGGCGGGAAGTTCAACACCTTAGGCAAAGACCGCTATCAGATGGACCGCAGCGGTTCGCTCTTGAAGACACCCGGCGTAGACGCGGCCGCCCTCGACATGCCCTTGATGGAGTTTGACAAATACGTGAAGACCCACAATATCTTCGATACCTCCTTTGCCGCCAGCAAGAAGAGCTCGTTGCCCGAACTGGGTGGAAACCTCGGTTTCGGCAAGAACTTCGGTATAAGCAACCAGACACTCAGCCTGCTTGCCTCCTTCAGCGCCAGCAACGGCTACCAAAACATGGAAGATGCCTTCTACAAGACACTCGAAGCCACCGGCACCGTGCAGGACGACTTCTCCTACGACAGCTTTGCGCAGGAACTGAAGCTCGCCGCCCTCGGCTACCTGGGCTACACCTTGCGCCGGAGCGACCGCATAGGCTACACTTTCTTCTACGCCCGCAATGCCATCGACACCTACCAACGCCGCGAAGGTACTGATGCCGAAGGACACGAGCTGACCGGCAGCAACAACATCATGCACATATACACCCTGCAAAACCATCAACTGAACGGAATCCATAACTTCAGCGAGAGCGACAGGTGGCAACTGACCTGGGGAGGCTCGTACAGCAAGACCGGCAGCGAAGAGCCCGACCGACGGCAAGTGATGTACGTCAAAGACAACGACGGCAGTCTCAGGCTCTTCAAACTGAACCGCCAAGAGACTATGCGCTACTTCGGCAGCCTGGCCGAAGAAGAGTGGAATGCCAACCTCGCCATGCGCTGGAAGTGGAACGACACCAGCCACCTTAAGCTCGGCTTCAACTACAAGGACAAGAACCGCAACTACAACGCTACCCGCTTCTACTACAACCTGAACAAACTGAACCCCGTCATCACCGACATCTACAACACCGACGGCTTCCTCAACCAGCAGAACATTGCCGACGGACAAATCGTGGTACAGCGTGTGATGCAGCCCAAAGACAGCTACCGCGCCGGAAACGAAATCTACTCTGCCTACCTGCTGACCGACTTCTATCCCACCGAAGCTCTCTTGGTGAACCTCGGCCTGCGCTACGAAATGAGCAAGCAATGGGTGCGCTACGCCAGCGACGGCGGCGACTGGTACTCCCGTCGGCGCAATTTAGACAAGAACGACCTCTTCCCCGCCCTGAACCTGAAATATGCGGTGAACCCCACCAACAGCATCCGCTTCTCTGCCTCGCGCACCGTCACCCGTCCCTCGTTCATCGAGATGGCACCCTTCCTCTACCAAGAGTCCTACGGTTCGGCACAAATCCGCGGTAACGAAGAGTTGCAGAACGGTTACAACTACAACTTCGACCTACGTTACGAACGCTTCGGCAAGGACGGCGACATGCTCTCCGTGACCGGCTACTTCAAATACCTCGACAGCCCTATCGAACGCATCCAAGACCTGCAAGGCGGCGCCACGCTGCACAGCTTCAAGAATGCCGACAACGGCATGGCTGCCGGCGTGGAGCTAGAGATGCGCAAACGGCTCGTCAAGGACCTGCGCCTGGGTGCCAACATCAGCTACATGTACACCAACGTGAAGCTGCCCCAAAGCGGTGCCTACACCAACAAGGAACGTTCGCTGCAAGGCGCATCGCCCATACTTGCCAATGCCGACCTCACCTACTCGCCGCGCTTCGGTGAAGACAGGCAACTCAACCTCGCCCTGCTCTACAACCTGCAAGGCAGCCGCATCCATGCGGTAGGCGTGTCGGGTCTGGGCGATGTCAGGCAACAGACGCTGCACACGTTGAACTTCAGCGCCGGATATAGCCTGAACAAGCACTTCAACCTGAAGCTGCAAGTGAACGACCTGCTGAACCGCGATGTCATCTTCAAGCAAGATGTACCCACCACGGGGCAGGAAATGGAAGTGGAACGCTACCACAAGGGAACGAACTTTGAGGTGGGAATAAGCTACAACCTATAAAGCCCCCGCCCTCCCCCTGAAGGGAACGGAGAACACTCTTTGACAAACAAGCTGATTTAAGAGAATCAATCTGAATGACAGACAGATGAATTGAATATAATAACTAAAACAATTGAATCATGAAAGCAATGAAATGGAAATTCTACTCTCTGGCCTTTGTAGCCGGAATGTCTATCCTCACCGCTTACAGCTGCGACGACAACAACGACAATGACGGTAACGGCGGCAACGGAAACGGCAATGAAATCGAAAACGGTACGATACTGAAAGGTACCATCACCTCCGACGTGACCCTGGCTGCCGGAAACACCTACAAGCTGAGCGGCGAATACATCGTAGAAGAAGGTGCCACGCTCCACATAGAGGAAGGCGTGAAGATTATCGCCGTCTACGATGACATCGCAGACTACATCCTCGTGAAGCAGGGCGGTAAAATCAACGCCGTAGGCACGTCGGACAAACCCATCGTAATGACCAGCGAAAAAGAAGAGCCGGGTGCATGGGGAGGCATCCACATCTGCGGACGCGCCCACACCAATGCCGAAGGCGGCAAGGGAAGTTCTGAAATAGGCGGTGCCGTTTACGGCGGCAACGATGATGCCGACAACTCGGGCACGCTGCAATACATTCGTCTGGAATACACCGGCTTTGCCTTCGATGAAGAGCACGAAGCCAACGGTATCTCTTTCTACGGCGTAGGCAACGGTACCATCGTGGACCACTGCCAAGCCTACAAAGGTTCCGATGACGGCTTTGAGTTCTTCGGCGGCTCGGTAAACGTGAGCAACCTCGTAGCCGTAAGCTGTAGCGACGACTCCTTCGACTGGACCGAAGGCTGGAACGGCAAAGGCACCAACCTCGTGGCTTACCAAGAAGCCGAATCCACACTGGGCTACGACTGCGACTGCCTGATGGAGTGCGACAACAACGGCAGCAACAACGCCGCCACTCCCGTTGCCCACCCCGTATTGAAGAACCTCATCCTCGTCGGCAACGGCGGCAGCAAGCAAGGCATCCGTCTGCGTGCCGGCACGGAAGTGGAAATAGACAACGCCAAGGTCTGCGGCAAAGGCCAACCCCTGACCGTGGAAACCGCCCTTACCGAAAACGCCCTGAAGAACGGCACTTCCAAGCTAACCAACATCACCCTCACCTCCGAGCTGAGCTGCAAAGAAGGCATCTACACCCATGCCGACTTTATCGCCGTGACAAGCAACAAGGTGGACGCCAACCTGAGCTATAGTTCTTTCGAGGACATCAAGAAAGAATGCAGCTGGATGAACGGAAGCTGGGTGAAGTAAAAAAAAGAAGCACTCGCAAGACTATAAAGAAACACACAACTTCTTCAACAGCGTGCCCCTCGAATGCCTTCCGGCTTCAAGGGGTACGCGCTGTTTCAAGAAAGAAACTAAAAGTACCGTTTACTTCTTCTTCAGCTCCTTCTTCAATTCCTGAACCTGAAAGCTGAACAAGTCCAGATGACGGCAAACGCGCTGCATGAAACTGCCTGCCGCCCTGAAGCAGATACGCGAAATGCGCACTTTATCTGCCGTACAGTCCTCTATCCGTTCCACCGGTTCGCTGGTGATGGAGGGAAAAAAGTTTCCAAGTCCCTTGATGTTCACCGTGCGTCCACTGGCCAGATAGTCCGCTATAATATCCGGCAGTTGCACCAGCACGGACTGGGCATCGCCCACCTGCAGGGAGCTGACAAAAGCCAGCCTCTTGGCCAGTTCGTCATTGCTCACCGGTTCCGGCTGAAGCACTTTTGACGCCGCGTAGTAGCGCACCACTTCCTTGTCTCCACTCTTGTCCACCTTCTTGCGGACCACATAATTCATTGACATACCAATCTTTCTTTATAATTAGGTTCGTAAAAAACGAAAGATATTCCCGCCCGACGCGAGGCACACCTACAACTTGCATACACAAAGCCTATACCTTACGGTAAAGACTCCGTGACCGAATACCTTTCACTATATGACTGAATACCTAAAACACCCGGATGTATTGCCCCAAAACATGGGGATGTTTTCACCCAAAACACCCGGATGTAATACCCCAAAACATGGGGATGTTTTGGGAGAAAAGATGGGGATGTTCTGACCTTTCAGTATAGGGTTCAAAGGTAATGACTCCCTATGAGAAATACAATAGATATAGGCCTTTTTGATGGTCGGAATCAAGCTCCTTTTTCTTCGGAAGCAGCAGGCAGTACCCGCTGGAAATCTCTGCCGGACGGAGACTGGAATACCTGCAAATCGAATTCGGGGATGATTGCCAGCACATGGTCGAATACATCCGCCTGCACCCCTTCATAGGGCACCCAATCCTTCAGCGCACAGAAGAAATAAAGTTCTATCGGGATACCGCGGTCGGTAGGCTGGAGTTGGCGCACCATGCAGGTCAGTTCCTGATTTACGTCGGGAAGACTTTTCAAATAAGCCGTCAGATACGCCCGGAACACACCCAGATTGGTCTGGCGGCGTCCGTTGACGAGGATGGAGTTATCGATGCCGTTTTCCACATTGTACTTTTCAATCACTTCCTCCGTCTGCTCCACATAATCTTTCAGTAGCTGTATCTTGCGATATTTTGCCAGCATCTCCGGAGTGCAGAAACGGACGCTGGTCATGTCGATATTGATACTGCGCTTCACTCGCCGCCCACCGCTCTCGCGCATGCCGCGCCAGTTCTGGAAGGAGTCGCTGACAAGCAGGTAAGGAGGGATGGTGGTAATGGTATTGTCCCAGTTGCGCACTTTTACGGTGTTCAACGTTACCTCTATCACCGTACCGTTGGCACCGTACTTGGGCATCTCAATCCAGTCGCCCACCTTCAGCATGTCGTTGGCCGAAAGCTGCACACCGGAGACAAAGCCCATAATGGAATCCTTGAATACCAGCATCAGGATGGCTGCCGAAGCACCCAATCCGGCAAGCAGCGAAAGCGGGTCGCGGCCTATCAGTTCGCCCACGACCACAATGCCGCCCACCAGCCATAGGATGACTTGCATGGTTTGCAACATCCCCTTTAAAGGGCGGTCACGAAATTGCTCCTTCTCACTGTATACACTGTAAACAGCCTTCAGGAACGAGTTAACGAAACTCAGGAAAGTAATGATGATGTAAATAAGGCAGATACGCCGGATGAAATCCATTGCCGATGAACCGACTTCGACAAATGCCAATGGAACAAACAGATAGATGATAACGGGAGCCACCATGCGGCTGAGGTGCACCATCACTTTACGGTCGAATACGATGTCGTCCCACGTAGCCTTGGTCTTCTTCACCAGTTGTGCCACTACCTTCAGCAGGATTTTCCGGCATAGGGCATCCGCCAGGAAAGCAACGGCAAGTATCAGTACGAAGGCAATGAATTGGTCGAGCATATCAGCCCGGGAAGGGGATATGCCCCACCCGATTAAAAGGTCGTCTATCTTCTTCAATATCTCCATAATCGTATGTTTATCATAACGGCAATCTTATCTACGCGACTGTTCCTCCCGCTCGAGGAACTCCATAATGTCTTCTTTCAACCACTGATAAAGATAAAGGTTCTTGTAGCCGCTGTTTTTTTTCAGCATCACGGATACATTGACCTGACTGTTCTCATACCCCGTCAGTTCGTTGCGGAACTGTTCGTTATGCTCTGCCAGGCGCTTTATCTCCTGCTCGCGTTCACGACGCAGCACCGTACATACCGGGATAAGGATTTTCAGCACTACACAATCCATGATATGGTGTCCTTGGATATAAAGATAGGTATTGTCCGGAGTCAGTCCCAAACGTTCCAACTCCGTGCCCAGCTGCTCCACCCGGTCGATGTAGCGGGGGAAACGGGCTTGCAGTTCGGACAGCTTTGCCGACACCGTCTTTTGCATCTCGTCCAGACTACGGTAAGGATGACGCAGGTTTATCTCTTGCAAACGCACGCAGGCGTTGAAGTCGTACATCGGGAAAGTGTGCGTGTCGTGCTGGCGGTAGAACCAGACATTCCACAGAAACAGCGGATAGGCAATCTGAGAATAACGCTTCAGAAAAGCGGGGAAGTCCAGGATATGCCGGTCGTTCAGCGTGGCCTGCACACAGACTTCATGCAGACTGTCGGCAAAGCAGTGGAAGTTCTCGATGGCATAGCCATAAGTCTGGAAGATATAGGGATTCTTGTTTATCTTATGCGACACCTTGGTGGCACCTTGCAGCAGGAAGTCGTAGTCGCTGTCTACACAAGCTATCAGGCTGCGGCCCAGCTCCGATGTGTTCAACGTATTCATCAGCACCATCTTCTTGCCCTTTGCCAGAGAGGTGGCCGAGGGAAGCATCACTTGAAAATAACGTTCCTCATTCTCGAACTCGGACAGCAGCGTCCGCCAGAAAGCGATGTCGTCATAGCTCTCCACATACGCCACTATGCGCCTGCGTGCTCTCTTGGGAGACAACTTGCGGGCGGCATCCAGATAGGCGGAAGTAAGGTTATGTTTTAAAGAAGTGGACACTTGGGCAGGGATTAAGGATTAGGGATTAGGGAGGAGATTTCGCTGACTTCGGTGACGGCATCCAGCCAACCTTCCATGATGACTGCGGGCGAATGGGTGGTGAGAATAAGCTGCACATTGGGATTCAGGTTGCGTATCATGCCGATAAGCTTCTGCTGCCATTCGATGTGCAGGGAGGCTTCCGGCTCGTCCATGAAGAGTACGCAGTGGTCATCGTCACGCACCAGCACGGTCAGCAGGATGACCAGCATCTGCTTCTCGCCCGAAGACAGTTTGTAGGGCAGCAGGCGTTCACCGTTCTGATAGAAAACGATGTCGTTGCTTTTGCGGTCTATCGTCTTATGGGTATAGCTGAAAAGTTCGTCAATCATATCCTGGAACTTCCGCTTGGGGAGGGAAAGGGAGGGAGCCAGGCTACGCTGCTCTTCATCACCGCTGAGCAGTTCTATCATCTTGTTGCCGATGTTCACCTGATAATCCAGATAACGGCGCTGGAGTAGATAGAGCTGCCAGTCCAGTTCCGACTTCACGTTGGCATCGGCCATGCGTGCCGTAAAGTCACCCATGATAAGGGGACGGTCGTAGCTACGGATTACATCATAAGGGATAAAGGTAGCTACGGGGTTGTCGAAGTAGACGTGTACCCCGTTCTTCTCGTCACTCTTCACTTCACCCGATGTCTGTTCCAGATAGTTGACCGAACGGTTCAGGATAGTGGTCTTCCCCACTCCGTTGATGCCGGAAAGTATATTGACGTCAGGACGCAGGTCCCAGGCAATATCGTACCGATGCCACAATCCGTGTATTTCGATACGCTTGATGTAATTGGCTTGTACTTCCATGGTTTCTTGCTTTAATTAGAAGCAAATATACACGATAATCTCTTATTTCTACGCCCATGAACCAGAAAAATCATATAATGAAAGATTTTCTCTTTTCAGAAAATAGTTGTTCTTTTGCACCCGCAAAGAACAAAAGAGTATGAACAAGAACATTCAAGGGCATCTGTTCGCCCTTACCGCAAATATCTTATGGGGCCTGATGGCACCTATAGGCAAGTCGGCTCTGGTGGAGTTTTCCGCGTTGTCAGTAACCACATTCCGCATGGTAGGCGCAGCTGCCTGCTTCTGGCTCCTCTCCTTGTTCTGCAAGCGCGAGCAGGTGGACCACCGGGACATGCTGAAGATATTCTTCGCCGCACTCTTCGCACTGGTATTCAATCAGGGTGTCTATATCTTCGGACTCTCCATGACTTCGCCCATAGACGCCTCCATCGTTACAACCACGCTGCCCATCGTCACCATGATAGTGGCTGCAATCTATCTGAAAGAACCGGTCACCAACAAGAAAGTGCTGGGCATCTTTGTAGGGGCTATGGGAGCATTTATACTCATCATGAGCAGCCAGACCACCGGTGCCGGCAATGGCAGCCTCATCGGAGACCTTCTCTGCCTGCTCGCCCAAATCAGCTTCTCCATTTATCTGACCGTATTCAAGGGGTTGTCGCAGAAATACTCTCCCATCACCCTGAACAAATGGATGTTTGTCTATGCCTCCATGTGCTACATCCCGTTCTCTTACCACGACGTGGCTGCCATACAGTGGAGCGAAATATCTACAGCCGCCCTGCTGCAAGCGGGATATGTGGTTGTGGGAGGAAGCTTCCTTGCCTATATCTTCATAATGAGTGCGCAGAGGCTGTTGCGCCCCACTGTGGTGAGCATGTACAACTACATGCAGCCCATCGTGGCCTCAACCGTTGCCATCATCTTAGGATTGGGAGTGTTCAATTTGGAAAAGGGAATAGCCATAGCCTTGGTATTCCTGGGAGTGTACATCGTGACACAAAGCAAGTCACGCAAGGATTTCGAGAAAGAAGGGAAAGCCGTATAAAACAGCCGTTCCACCGTCACAGTACTCCGGCACGTACCCGGCTCAGAGACTCGGGAGTCATTAACAGATAAGATGCTATGTGGTTGACTGAGGCACGCCGGGCTATCTCCGGATAATCCCTGACGAAGCGCGCATACCGCTCGCGTGAGGTTTCGAAACGCCAAGAGTCTGCTTTATATTGGGAAAGCATTAAAGACCCCTCCAATAAATGGCGAAGCAGACGGGCTATATGCAGATAACGCTCAGAGAGTTCGACCAGTCCTGCATACGAAATGCTCCAGATGACGCCTTCCTCCAAGGATTCCAGCTGAAGGCAATTACGGCGTCCGGTGAAAAGGCTGACGATACACATAGCGCCGTCACCGTCGCAGGCAAAGTTCTCTGTAATGTCCCGGCCTTCTTTGAAATAGAACTGGCGAAGCAGTCCTTTCTCTACGAAAACAATATCCCTGGCTATATCTTTCTCACTAATCAACAGTTCTCCTTTGTGCACCTCACGGCGTACAAACAAACCGGCAATGAGCTCCAGCTCCTCAGAAGGGAGTTCATGAAGGCGGCGGGGTAAACCGCCGCGCCACTTCCATGTTGTTTTCCTTAGTCATCGATATAGGGAAAGGGATATGCCCTTATTTCTTCAGTTCTGCAAAATAGGTGTCCAGCAAGTTCTTGGCAGCCACAAAAGAAGTCAAGTTGCCCTGTAGCACTTGTTTTTCCTTGCCAGTCAGCATCGCTTCAATCTGCGGATTGTGGTAGAAGCTGTCGCGCAGCTGTTCGTTAATGGTCTCGTACATCCAGTATTTGCTTTGCTCATTGCGGCGGTATTCAAAGTAGCCGTTGTCTTTCACAAAGTCAATGTATTTGTAGACCATATCCCATACTTCTTTTACACCAAGATTATAGAAACCGGAATAAGTCAGCACTTGGGGTGTCCAACCGCTCTCCGGAGTCGGGAAGAGGTGCAGCGCATTACGGAACTGAGTTGCTGCCAGCCTGGCCCGCTCCAGATTGTCGCCATCAGCCTTATTAATGACAATGCCATCGGCCATTTCCATGATGCCGCGTTTGATGCCTTGCAACTCATCGCCCGTACCCGCCAGCTGTATCAGCAGGAAGAAGTCTACCATAGAATGTACGGCAGTCTCACTCTGCCCCACCCCTACTGTCTCTACAAATATCTTGTCGAAACCGGCAGCCTCACAAAGCACAATCGTTTCACGCGTCTTGCGTGCCACGCCACCCAGCGAACCGGCAGAGGGACTGGGACGTATAAAGGACTTGGGATGAACGGAGAGTTTCTCCATACGCGTCTTGTCACCGAGAATACTGCCTTTGCTGCGTTCGCTGCTCGGGTCAATGGCAAGAACGGCCAACTTGCCGCCGTGTTCCTCCAGTACATGCAAGCCAAATACATCAATAGAGGTACTTTTACCGGCACCGGGCACACCACTGATACCCACACGGACGGAGTTGCCCGAATAGGGCAAACACTTCTCTATCACCTCCTGCGCCACAGCCTGGTGCTCCGGTTTCACACTTTCCACCAGTGTTACAGCCTGGCTGAGTACCGTAACATCACCTTTCACTATACCCTCCACATAGTCTGATACGGAAAGCTCGCGTTTCTTCCGCCTGGGACGGTTCTTCAAGTAAGGATTGACCGATGAAGGTTGCTCAATGCCTGCATTGACAACCAAGCCTTTATATGCTTCATTATTTTCGGGATGTTCCATGGCTATTTGTGAGTTATAAGTTATGAGTTATGAAGGACTTTACGACTTCTTATTGTTTTGCTTTAATGTTGATTTCAACTTTCGGCTGCATCGGGTCATTGGTAATCATCAGCAGACGCAGATGACGGCGCTTCTTGCCTATATTCTTCTTCACTACCGTTACCCGCAGGCGAGTGCTTTCACCGGGTTGCAATACACTCTTCTTGAGGTTAACTCCCACTGCCGGGTGGAATACCTGGAGCTTGTTTATCTGTAAAGGAGAACGCCCGGTATTGGTAATGGTAATATCCTGACGTGCTTTTGACTTCTTTGCCAATATCGCACTCATATCAACTTCTTTGGTAGAAAGGCTGATGGCAGGAGCATTTGCCTTCTCCACTTCCGTCATTCCGGAGAAATCCGGTAAAAGAATGGCAGAAACGGGAATCTCGTTTTCATCGCCCACCTTGTCACCGGAGAAGCGAGAAAGATAGACCGACGTTTGAGTCAGTCCGAGGCCAGTCAGTCTTTCCGAATTCAATGTAAGTGTAATCACTCCTTTTTCTCCCTTTTGCAAGACATTGGGCTCTACTTTTGTCTGCAAATAAGGAGGCAGATGCATCAGTACCGGTTCATAAGGACGGTCGGAAAGATTGACCACGCCGATATGAATCACCGGCTGCTCACCATGCTGAATATCGGGAAAGTCGAGGCTGTTCTTGTCAATACGTATCTGACCGATAAGATAGGGATGCGTCTTGGTAAAGTCCTTGATTTCCTGTACTACTTCACCATTGAACTTCAAATAGACCAGATTGGGTTGCGCATTGCTGTAAATAGCCACGGATTTCTGGAAATGTCCCAATGCCTTGGCGTCAAAAGTCACATTTACTGTTCCTTTTGCCCCCGGAGCAATAGGCGTTTTTGTCCACTGGGCCACGGAGCAGGCGCAATCCGGCTCCACTTCTGTAAGCACTAAAGGCTGGTCACCCGTATTGGTGATGGTATATTGCACAGTCACGGGATGCTTCCATTCTATCTGGCCGAAACTGTACATCTCTGTATTCGAGGTAAAACGAGCTTGCGCTACAGCAGTCAATACCACACTTGCAAGCACATATAAAGTTATCAATATCCGCTTCATCTATTTTTCTTAATATCAAGATTTCCTAATTCTGCCACTCTCATTCAATATTAGTCGGACAAAAATAGGTGTTTTTAGCGAGAGTACCTAAAATAGCGGAGCGCAATTTGTACAAATTGCGCTCCGCTCCATACTCTATTGTTACTTTATTACAATTATCCCTCCCGCCGAATGCGAAGCATACTCCGGAGCATACGCACACTGTATCGTGGCCAGCCCCGTTTCGTATGTTCCGCCACGGGCTATGCGATAACTGTGCTCTAAGACATAAACGCCTTTGCCCAAATGGTCGAAGAAGAAATTGGTTGCGGCATCTTCCACTTCTGCATAATAACCGAGGCCATTACTCCAACGATAACCGGAAAGCGAGCCTATAGGTTCAAAGCAGGCACCCCGCTGGTCTTTCAACTGAACAAAATCCATAGTACGGTCCAAGCGGATAGTCAAACGGGCCACTATTTTATCACCGACGGATAATACGGTCCCTTCCGTAACCGGTTGCAAGGACTTGCTACCACCGGCCGATATACGCTCTACATAAAGTTTCTTCTCTACATTCAATTCCCCCCCCTGCTGCTTTACATCAGATATGGGTGACAGATACTGGGCATAAACAGCTCCCCAGGCAATGCCTGCATCCCGTTTCTCTACGGTGACGGTTTTAGCTTTCAGCTCCGGACTTCCTTGAGCGAAGGTTTCCTTGACATAACCCAAACCCGGGATTATGGTCTTTGTAGGCGACAATGTTTCCAAAACTTTGTTACCTAACGTGATACGTACGTCTCCCCGACTTTCCAGCAGATTAGTACCTTGACAAAGCAATGCATAAACAGCATCAGCCGTTGCAACCGGAGAATTCCAACTGGTAGTCTGCTTCTGTTTCAGCAGCCAGAGTTTCATTTCCTCCACCAAAGCATCGTTGCCACCTGCCATACGCAGGGCTTCCATTACTTCCACATGGGCAGGGATGGGCAGCATACCCCAGTTATACGGATTTGCTTGGAAAGCAAAGTATGCACCCAGTTCATCCGTCTGTACCAGATGTTCCTTGAGGGAAGCGATGAATTCATTCGCCTCGGCTGTACGCCCTACTGCTTTCAGGATGATGGCAGACTGTGCCTTGCTGCTCATGGTTCCATCTTTAAGATTGGCACCTACTTTTGATAGGAAATAGCGGTAAGCCGCTTGATTGTCTGCCGGCACTTGTTCGCCGCTAAGGGCTATCAGATACAGATATGTCATTGCCGATTCGGAGTTGGCAGTAATTCTGGCGCCATTTTTTTCGGCTTTACGGATATTGCGATACTCTTCCAAAGCCTGCCGATTCAAATAGCCGAAAGCTTTCTGCCGCATGGCGGCAACTTCTTCAGGCAGTTCATTTTTCGTCAGCAGAGGAAGACGAACAAGTAATTCTGTAATATAGCCAGTTATATAGCGGCTACCGGACATTCCCTTATACCAGCTCCATCCACCGTCTTCACCCTGCAATTCTTTCAATTTGGTAAAAGCGGAAAGATTGCGGTTATTCAGTTGGTTGATATCAAACAGCGTGGCAATACGTGCCTGCTGTTCGGCTTCAGTAGTAGCTTCCAGTACCCACGGAGACTCGCTGAGCAGGATATTCTTCACATCCTGATTCTTCTCCAACTGGCTGAGGAAGGTTTCTTTCGTGCCACCGGCAGCCTTCCAACTGTCAAATACAGTCTTAATGCGGGGCTGGCTGTTGGCAATGAAGCCTGCCAGACTATTGGCATACCAAGCTGTAGCCCAAGAAATGGCATTATCATTGGCAGGCAGGCTCAATGCCGGCAACGCTTGTACAGCATACCAAGCCGGATTCCCGGTAAATTCTACAGTCAGACGACGGTCTGTCGCTGTACGGCTATTACGGTTGAAAAGGCTGTCTAATGAGAACGTACGGGTCTCCTCGCCACGGATAGACATAGCAAGCGTTTCCGTAATATACTCCTTATTCCTTAATACGGGCAACAGATGCTGCTCGCCATCGCTAAACGTACCTCCATCGGCAACCATACGAATACCAAGCAAATCATAGCGGTCGGACACTTCGAAATGGAAGTTGACAGCAGTATTTCTTCCTGCTTCTACCAAGAATTTCTGACGTTGAGTAGCAATAACTTTCTCCGTCATAGGGTCGAACAGTGTGAATACTGCTGTTCCTTTCACCGCTTTACCCGTCAGATTGGCTATTGTTCCGGCTATCTGTGTTTTATCTCCAACGCGGACAAACCGAGGCATATTCGGAGTCAGCATAAACTCCTTGGCAGTTACAACGGAAGCATCCAATATCCCAGTCAGCATATCCTTAGTATGTGAGTAACCACGGAAATTCCAACGAGTCAAGCTCTGCGGCATCGTAAAAGAAAACGCAAGCTCCCCTTGTTCGTTTGTACGAAGTTGAGGATAAAAAAAGGCTGTTTCGGCAAAGTTGGTGCGAAGCCCCTCAATAGGTTGCAAGGCCTCGCCAACCGGTATCGTTTCCGATTCAAAAACAACATCTTCCACCGCGTCTTCCGCTACTTGTGCAGGAACATATTTCACTTCAACGGCATTTCCGGATTCTGCTTTGGAAGCAAGCATCGGCTGGTTGGCACCACGTATTCTAAGATTACCGGTCAAAGAGCTATTCCGGGTAGTCCCATACCCCACAACACTTACTTCTTCCAAAAGCGCATTGTCTTCTACCATCACTATCCGCATCCTTCCATCCATATAAGGAGAACAGAAGTAGTCAAACGACCATACCGGAACCTTCCAAGCCTTCAACGGGAAATAAACGGAGAAGTAATTGCTATTATAACGGCTCGCACCACGGAATGCCCCATACAGATTATCCGGATAGAAAACCCGTAGTATCTGGTTACTCTTATAAATCTTATCCAGTGAAGCGTCGTACATCGTAGCCAACATCTCAGCCGCAGCAGGCATACCTTGAGGCGTCTTTATGACGAGCTTCCACTCTTCTTCCTGTCCGGGACGCAAACGGTCACGGAACACTTCCCATTTCATGTCGAGAGCACGTTCCGGCTCCCGCTTCTTCAGTTCAACCTGATGACTGTACATCTCGCCAGCTTTCACAAAACTGAAAAGAATGGTGATTCCCTTGCCATATGCTTCCTTATAAGGGAATTCCATACGAATAATAGTATCATTCAACTGCAACACACGGCTTTCAATGCGTTTTCTGTCACAAAAGACATCCATCAGCACATATGCATCCCGATAAGAAGTCCCCAAAAGAAAAGCGGCAGGGTACTGTACATCAAATTCCTCATTTTCTTTATAATAAAAGAAATCTGTAAACGTAGCCGGACGCTTGTCACTCTTTGAAAAGAGCATGAAACTGTCACTGCCATATGCCCCGTTATTCTCTTCACGTCCCAAACTATCACGTACAGAAAGTTTCAAGCGATAGTTACCTGAAGGAAGCTTGTTCCAAGTCGAAAAATCCTGGAGCCGATTGGCTGTGAAGGTACCCTCCAATACAACATCATCCAAGGGTTCAGAACCTGCAATATTCCTTGCCCCATTTTGTTCTGCAAATGGATAAAGGCAATAGGAACCTTCAATGTGCTGAGGAATATTCATTACATTATTCACTCCAAAAGTGAAAAGCATACTGTCTTCCTTACAAACATATTGAGGCAAGCGAATATCAAAGGAATAAGCTTTAGGACCTGCCAACAAGTTATACGAAGCGGATTGCGTTTCACCGGCCTCATCCGTCACCACCGCCTCCACATGATAAGTATACACACTCCCATACCCGTCTGTATCTACAGCCGGAGCTTCCAAAGTCAAGGGTATGGAAAAATCCCCGTTGGTATCCAATTGTATGGTGTCAGACAATAATGGTTTATCAGCATTGCTCCAATAACCAGGTCTCGGATTCCGGCGAGTCACCGTATATGCCAATGGCACATCCTGCACCATCATGCCATTGAAGGCCTTGACATTTCCTTTCAACACAACCTTGTCACCCAGCCGATAAGCTTCCGAAACCGGAGTGAAGGCAATCTCGAACGTAGGTCGCTTGTACTCCTCTACCCTAAAAGTGACGGTAGATTGAGGCTCTTTGGTTCGTATGCTGAACATGCCATTCAGGCAAGCTGCCGGAAGTACAAACTCCGTAGCAAAAGAGCCGAAATCATTGGTCCGCCCCTTCCTGGTGGCAAGTTCCTTGCGGTTGGCATCCAACAAGACAAGCTCATAATCAACTCCTTGTAGTACCTGGGCGCTATCACTATTCTGCTTGTAAGCTATCCCTTTTACATGAACGGTCTGCCCGGGACGATAAAGCGAACGGTCTGTCAGCAATGCCATCTGCCTCCAATCTGTATCCTTAATACCGTAATAAGGATGATTCATATAAACGTTCTGCGGCATCATGGCTGTGTCTCTGCCTTTACGCGCCACATAACTTCGGATTTCACTCTGCCAGGGTAATACAGCTTTCCCCCCGGCATCAGTCAGTACCTCTGCCATCGCTTTTCTATTCTTCTCATCATAAGAAGAGTAGAAACTCACCTTGGCACCAGCAATCGGCTGTCCACTACGGGCATCCAATGTAGCCACTTCCATACGGTTGTCACCCAAATCCAATGTCAGCACCTTGAAGCGGGTAGATACCAGAAATTTATCATCTGTACGGGCCGTTTCAGTATCAGGTACTATTTGAAGAATATAGACTCCCGTTTCCCGAGGAATCATGAACTTAAATACAGTGTCCGAGGCAAGATAAGGGACATCTTCAGGCAATTTATCCTTGCCTGGCAACGGCTTTAAGCCAAAATGCGTGGAAGAAAACTTCCGGGCATACTTTCTATAAGTATCTTTATTTATACCATGGTCCATCCAAGGTACTTCACTTAAAGTAGTGGTATATAAGTTGAGAGTGAAGCCCTCGACATTACGATAATGCAGCCTCATATTCACCGAATCGCCGGGATAACCGCTTTCATTCATAGTCAGAATGAGTTCAGGCTGTAAAATCTGTTCACGGATATTTTTCAACTCATTGATACGCTTATACGCAGGATAGCGCTTCAAGCCTTCTTCACAGACTTTTAGAGCCTCATCAGCGCGTTTCGGTTCCAAACGGCGCAGGTGGTTGGCTTTATGAATGTAAACCTCGGCACAAACCTCTCGTGAACCGTATTCCTTTATCAATTTATCCAAAACCTCAAGATATTCCCGATTAGCCTTTTCCTGACGCATTCGGAAAGTAGGATAAGGCTGCTGGCTGATACCACCGGTCAACTTCCAGTTCCAATAATCAAGAGAACAGAGCAACATAGCATCTTCCGAACCGGCACGATGGCGATAAGCATTCATCATATCCAGATAAATCCTTTCGATACGGGTCTGTACCAAAGAATCCACGCTGAAACCATCCAGCTGCCGATAAGCATCAACAGCACGGCTTACCAATAGATGGTACATATCGTGCCCATAGAACCGGCTACCGTCTTCCAACACCACAAAAGGCACATATTGTTCTGCAGATGTATTGAGCAAGCGGATGGAATCCTGCAAGGATGCACGGTTACACCTATCTATTTTATCCACAAACTGGCTGATACTCCACTCACGGATATCTTCTGGAACCTCGTCAACAGTCAGTAAAGTACGTGACAGCAAGACACGGCGATTCTTCCGCATCAAGTCAGCATATTCATATGCCAACAAAGAATGTAGAATAGCCTTGTTCACCGGATTCCTCTCCGATTGTGCCCAAGATTCCATATATTTCAGACTGGAGTAAAGGCTGTCCGGAGTCAGCCCCTCTTGATAAGTCTCCCTACAAATGTAGGCTTTCAACATTTGCGGAGCATTCTGCTCTTGCCGACCTTTCCGATAGATTTCATCAGCCAGTTTTATCACTGTTTGAGGCAGGCTTTTCTTTTGAGCCTGCTCCACCTGCTTCCACAACTTATCGTACGTCTGCGCATACAATGCCGAAGCCCCAAATGTAACCAGCAGCAACAATATGCTACAAATTCTTTGAATTACTCTCATAATTATTCGTTTGTTAGTCTTTGTATTAATAACAAAGGAAGTGAATAAAGTTCAAACAAATGTACTTTTGGACATAAAAAATCTTATTCTACTCCTACAAAAAAACAAGGGATATGTTTGCAAACATATCCCTTGTGCTATACTTAAATGTTAGTGTACTCACATTTGGAGGCTATAATATCTCATTGCCTCCATCCAATTCTTACCAGCTGCGGTAAGAATGTGCTTAAATGAATTTGCAATCTTCTTTTTCATAATCTTAAAAAATTAAACTAATACCTGAAAACTAAAATTCAATACTTCACGAAAGGGGGGGAATGCTTAAAGCATTACGTAACCCCAAATGTTCTTATCGGCTTCGCCGACATGCTTAAAAAAACTCTTTAACATTTTCATTTTGTTATCCTCCTAAAATCAATCTTGTTATCCTTAAAAAATCTACTAGTTTTCTATTGTTTTCATGTTTTACAACACAAAAATAGAGCCTTTGTTCAAGATAACAAGCAAAAAACGGATAGAAAACATGTTTTATAACATATTTCTTGACTTAGGTCAATTTTTAGGGAGAAAGTGCAAGGATATTGACATACCATTGTAATAAGTCTGGGACATTCTGGCAGAAAGAGGACAAACTGTCACAGACAAAAAAGGCAGGATACTTAATAAAGCACCCTGCCCCTATTCATTACATAAAGTATTCTCTACTTTTCAGGAGTCTGCTCCAATGTAGCCACCAAGAAATCATAGAACTTGGAAACAGTAGGAATTAACGCACGCTCGTCCGGTGAATGCGGAGAACGCAAAGTGGGACCGAAAGAAATCATATCGAGTCCTGGACAATTGGCACCAATAATACCGCATTCCAGACCTGCGTGAATAACCTTCACGGCAGGTTCCACACCAAACTGCTGCTTATAGGACAGCTTCATGGCATGCAGTATAGGAGAATCCACATTAGGCTGCCATCCGGAATAGCCACCACTCAATTCCACCTTCATACCTGCCATAGCGAAACAAGCTGTCAGGCTGTCTGCCAGGAAATCCTTCATCGTATCGCAAGAACTACGCGCCAAAATACGAACTTCGGCCTTACCGTCTGCAATGATTACGATAGCCAAATTGGAGGAAGTTTCTACAGTATCGGGAACAGTAGGAATCATACGCATCACACCATTCTGGCAAGCCATCAACACGTTAATCATATTATCCTGAATTTCTGAAGGAACAACGGCAGTGGGTAGAGTTACCTCTTCTATACTCAGGGTAATACCACTTTCAATCGGAGCATATTCGTCATTCAGTTGTGCCTCGTATTCCTTCATATAATCTTCCAAACCGTCCATATCCTCAGGATTGAACACCAATACCGCATGTGCTTCGCGGGGGATAGCATTACGCATATTACCACCTTCAAAACTTGCCAGCTGGGAGTCAAACTCAATCAGCAAATCATGTACGATGCGTGCCAGCAATTTATTGGCATTACCGCGCCCTTCATTGATTTCCAAACCGGAGTGACCGCCACGCAAACCTTTCAGCGTAATCTTACGGGCAACGAAATCGGCCATAGGCGTCTCCTCCTTATATTCCAAAGTAGCAGTAATATCAAGACCACCGGCACAGCCGATATAGAGTTCGCCTTCGTCCTCAGAGTCAAGGTTCAGCAGAATTTCCCCTTGCATAGTTCCGGGTTTCAAACCGAATGCACCATACATTCCCGTTTCTTCATCCTTGGTAATCAGGGCTTCCAATGGGCCATGCTTCAAGTTATTATCTTCGAGCACCGCCATAATGGCAGCTACTCCCAAACCATTATCTGCTCCCAGCGTGGTACCTTTGGCTTTCACCCAATCACCGTCAACATAGGTTTCAATGGGATCTGTTGTAAAATCGTGAATAGTATCGTTGTTCTTCTGAGGCACCATGTCCATATGCGCCTGAAGGATGATGCCTTTGCGGTTTTCCATACCCGGAGTGGCAGGCTTACGAATAATAACATTGCCGACCTCGTCGACAAATGATTCCAACCCCAAGCCTTTTCCAAAATCAATAAGGAATTTGGTAATCTTCTCCATATGTCCTGACGGACGGGGAATCTGGGTCAGTGAATAAAAGTGCTTCCATACATTCTGTGGAGCTAACTGTAAGATTGTACTCATAATTCTAAAAAGTTAGTTTTCGCAAATATAACGGTTTATTCTCGGAAAGTACAATAAACCGGGATTTTTCTAAAGTACTAAATCATCAGCTATCTTAAACATGGCTTTTACATCTTCACATATTGCGATAGAACATCTGCACCTAATATAGCTACCATATTTAGGAATTTCTCCCACTTCTATATCCAAGCAACAATATCGTTTAAAGAAACCAATCTTCCAACAACCTTTAGGCTTCAGTACTTATAAGGAAGTACTGAAGTACTTGCAAAGAAGTATTACAGTACTTTTAAAGGAGTACTCTCTATAAGTACTGTCTCTGTCCTCTAACACAAGAAGTGACAATATAGGAACCCACCACAAGAAACGTCTATTTCTTTGCCCTATTCGCCAATGCCAGGTGCAACGACCCGTAGATGCCTAACACTATCACCAGCAACGTCTGTATGCCATGCACTATCAGAGCAAATATACCCGCATCCGTAGCATTTACCCCATAAAGCATCATCATAGTGATGACAGCAAAGTGCCAGGGTCCTGCCCCGTTGGGCGTGGGAACAATGACTGCAAACGTTCCGCCGACAAACATCACCAGCCCGGCAAGGAAACTAAGGTGCTCCGTAAACTGGAAGCAATAGAAAGTTATATAGAAATGATAGAAATAGCATAGCCAAATAAGTAAAGTGTAAAGAACAAACAAAGGCACATTCTTCACATTCTTAAGCGACATCACACCTTCCCATATATTCAAGACTACTCCCTTTACCTTTTCAAAAAAAGAAAGCATACGCAACAGAAAATAGAGAAGTACCAAAACACCAATAATAGAAAAAAAAGCCACATAAAACCAAGGGGAAGTCACAAGATGCACCAGCGAAGGAATCTTGGTGCCCGTCTCCTCGAAAAAACGGAAAAAAACGGGCATCTGCACCAAAAAAGTAATCCCCGTAATCAGCAGAATGCAAAGCGTATCTACCAACCGCTCTGTCACCACCGTCCCCAAGGACTTCGCAAAGGAAACATTATCATATTTGGCAAGTACTCCACAACGTGAAACCTCTCCCACACGGGGCAGTACCAGATTGGTGGCATAAGATACGAAAATGGCATCGACGCAATCGCTTGTTTTGGGATGAGCATCCAGTGGCTCCAAAGTCTGCTTCCAACGCCAGCCTCGTAACACATGGCTCATCACACCGAAGAACAAGGACAACAACATCCACCACCAGTTCGTCTGATGAAGGAGAACTTCTTCTGCCTTTGAAAAGTCAAAATCACGATATACCCAATAGAGGATAAAACCACCTAATAAAATGGGTAAGATGATTTTCAATGTCTTTTTTAGCAGCTTATTCATACGATATTCCCAAATTCTTCATTCTTCATTCTTCATTCTTCATTGAAAAGAACTACCTTTGCTCCGTGTAAAGATAGGTTGTAGTTCGCATTACAGCCTGCATTTACGGAGCAAAAGTAATGATTTAGTTGATACATGAGAGTAGTTAAACCTAAAAAGTTTCTCGGGCAGCACTTCCTGAAAGACCTGAAAGTGGCACAAGACATCGCCGACACGGTAGATGTCTGTCCCGAAATTCCCATCCTCGAAGTTGGTCCGGGAATGGGAGTACTGACCCAGTTTCTTCTGCCCAAAGAGCGCAACGTCAAAGTAGTAGAACTGGACTACGAGTCAGTGGCCTACCTACGGGAAGCCTATCCGCAACTGGAAGACAACATCATTGAGGACGACTTCCTCAAAATGAACCTGCAACGGTTGTTTGGCGGACAAGCTTTTGTATTGACGGGAAACTATCCTTATAATATCTCCAGCCAGATATTCTTCAAAATGCTGGAATATAAGGATCTGATTCCCTGCTGTACGGGTATGATACAAAAGGAAGTAGCCGAGCGCATAGCCGCCGGGCCGGGCAGCAAGACATACGGAATCCTAAGTGTACTGATACAAGCATGGTACAAAGTGGAGTACTTGTTTACGGTACACGAACATGTCTTCAACCCGCCCCCAAAAGTTAAAAGTGCCGTCATCCGCATGATGCGCAATGAAACGCACGATTTAGGATGCGATGAGAAATTGTTCAAGCAAGTAGTGAAAACCACGTTCAATCAACGACGCAAGACTCTACGGAACTCCATAAAGCCGATACTCGGCAAAGACTGTCCACTGACGGAGGACGTATTATTTAATAAACGCCCGGAACAACTGTCCGTAAAGGAATTTATTCAGCTGACCAACCAAGTGGAGCAGGCATTGAAAACGATTAATGATTAGTGATCAAACACGAACAATCATGGAAATAGACGAAGAATACATAGACAAAGTCAAAAGCCTGATAGAACAGAAAGACGCGGAAAACGTCAAAACACTTTTGACAGACCTTCACCCGGCGGATATTGCAGAACTGTGTAATGACCTCGGCTTGGAGGAAGCCCGCTTCGTTTACCGCCTCCTTGACAACGAAACGGCAGCGGACGTACTGGTTGAAATGGACGAAGACATCCGGAAAGAATTCCTGGAACTTCTTCCTTCGGAGACCATTGCCAAGCGTTTCGTGGATTATATGGACACGGACGATGCCGTAGACCTGATGCGCGAACTTGATGAAGACAAGCAGGAGGAAGTACTTTCGCACATCGAAGATATAGAACAAGCCGGTGACATCGTTGACCTGCTGAAATATGATGAAGACACTGCCGGTGGTTTGATGGGTACGGAAATGGTGACTGTCAATGAAAACTGGAGTATGCCGGAGTGCCTGAAGGAAATGCGCCTGCAAGCTGAAAAGCTGGATGAAATTTACTACGTATACGTCATCGACGACGAAGACCGTCTGCAAGGGGTATTCCCATTGAAGAAAATGATAACTTCCCCTTCTGTCTCCAAGGTAAAGCATGTGATGCGGAAAGATCCTATCTCCGTCCATGTAGATACCCCCATTGACGAAGTGGTACAAATCATCGAAAAGTATGACTTGGTGGCAGCTCCTGTTGTAGACAGTATCGGGCGTCTGGTAGGCCAGATTACCGTAGACGACGTTATGGACGAAGTCCGCGAACAGTCGGAACGTGATTACCAGCTGGCATCCGGTTTGTCCCAAGATGTAGAAACGGACGATAATGTCATGCGCCAAACTTCTGCTCGCCTTCCATGGTTACTTATCGGTATGTTAGGCGGTATAGGCAACTCCATGATATTGGGTAACTTCGACACGACTTTCGCCGCCCATCCGGAAATGGCCCTTTATATTCCGTTGATTGGTGGTACGGGGGGAAACGTGGGAACCCAGTCGTCTGCCATCATCGTGCAAGGCCTTGCCAACAGCTCACTGGATGCCAAAGACACCTTCAAGCAGGTAGCCAAGGAAGCAGTAGTGGCGGTCATCAATGCCACCATCATCTCCCTGCTGGTATACATCTATAATTTTATCCGGTTCGGAGCTACGGCTACGGTCACTTATTCCGTCTCCATCAGCCTCTTTGCAGTCGTCATGTTCGCCTCCATCTTCGGAACGCTAGTCCCCATGACTTTAGAGAAACTGAAGGTTGACCCGGCCATTGCCACCGGCCCGTTTATCTCCATTACCAATGACATTATAGGCATGATGCTGTACATGGGTATCACTGTCTTACTGTCATAAAAACAAGAAAATAGAAAAAAATCAAGGCAAATTGTATGAAGTAATCATTTTATTTCATTAATTTGTAGCCTAATGTAACCCGAACGGGAGGAACCCGTTTCTAAAAAAGTAAATACAATGACGGACACTCATGACACTAATCTCCCCGAAAAGCCGGTGGAATTAGAAGAAGAAAAG
>ERZ779654.56-NODE-56-length-81409-cov-6.969086_pt1 | contig 81409 bp, 106 predicted proteins | sample MGYA00511075_ERZ779654 | MGnify/ENA primary metagenome ERZ779654 (study PRJEB29588, sample SAMEA2155636) | human gut metagenome | biome: human gut; feature: human-associated habitat; material: faeces | place: Denmark | collected 2008/2010 ...
GTATGTCCGGAGTGTGGACATCATCATGACCACGACCATGACCACCACCATCACCATCATGCCGATGAAATCTTCACCAGCTGGGGCTTTGAAACTCCTGCAACCTACACGACAGCAGAGGTTGAGGGCTTCTTAAAAGAGCTGGACAACGAAGAAAAGTACGGCATCGTTCTGCGTGCAAAGGGTATGATTCCGGCAGCAGACGGCACATGGATTTATTTCGACTATGTTCCCGAAGAGAGCAATGTGCGTGCTGGTAAGCCTGATGTAACCGGTAAGATTTGCGTCATCGGTTCGAAGCTAAAGGAAGCAGAGCTGGAAAACCTGTTCAGAAAATAATAGAATGCGAGTTCTGAAAGCATTCTGTTATCAAGAATAAAAAGAGGAGAACTGTATGAAGCCGGTTTATATTATCAACGGATTTTTAGGGAGCGGGAAGACAGAGTTCATTAACTTTACACTGGATCAGCCGTATTTCCAGAGCTCCGGCAAAACCCTGCTTCTGCTGTGTGAGGAGGGCGAGGAAGAATACGATCCTTACGTTTTAAAGCGCAGCAAGACGATCGTGGAAACCATCGAGGAAGAGGCGGATTTTACTCCGGAAAAGATGGTCGAGCTGGAAAAGAAGTATCATCCGGAGCGCATTATCATAGAATATAACGGTATGTGGAAGTTCCGCGACCTGCGCCTGCCGTGGCACTGGAAGGTGGAGCAGCAGATCACAACGATCGATGCATCCACCTTCCCTATGTATTTTACGAATATGAAATCTATGGTTTCGGACATGATCCGCAAATCCGAAATGATCATCTTCAACCGCTGCGATGGTATCGAAGACCTCAATACCTATAAGAGAAATGTCAAGGCACTCAACCAGACTGCAGAGATTATTTTCGAGGATCAGGATGGGGAAATCGACGAGATTATGGAAGAGGATCTCCCATATGACTTAAAGGCGGATAAAATCGTGCTGGATGACAATACCTACGGCATTTGGTATCTTGACAGTCTGGATCATGTGGATCGCTATGTCGGCAAGACGATCGAGTTTATCGGCATGGTGATGAAGCCGGAGGAATTCCCGAAAGGCTATTTTGTGCCCGGACGTATGGCAATGACCTGCTGTGCGGAGGATATGACCTTCCTCGGCTTTGCGTGTGTTTACGATAAGATCGATCTGTATCAGGAACGCGACTGGGTAAAAGTGACCGCAGTAGTCAAAAAAGAATATTTTGCGGATTATGAAGGCGAAGGTCCTGTGCTGTACGCAGAGTCTGTGACAAAGGCAAAACAGCCTAAAGAGCCGGTTATCAGCTTTACCTGATCGGCAGGAAACGGTTATGGCAGAGAGGGATAAGGAACTGCAGCTTTTGGAGAAGCGGTTTGCAGAGCTTGCAGACCGCGCCTGGCAGCAGAATCTGTTTGTTTTTACCGGCTTTTTATCGCTGGCAGAGCAGGAAGTGCTCTGGAGAAGCGCTGCAAAGGCAGGAGTACATATCGAATTATACGGCGGAATGGATGGTGCAGAGCGGTGTATGGGCAGGTTCGGAGATCCGGAGGAATTCGGATATGAAGAGCCGTTTCCGATCTGTGCGGTAAAAATCGAGCCGCTGGCGGAAAAATTTGCGGAAAATTTCAGCCACAGGGATTTTATGGGCGCGATTCTAAATCTTGGGATCGACCGGAGCACGATCGGGGATATCTGTGTGGAGGGCAAATGCGCGTATGTGTTCTGTACGTCTGCGATGTCTGTATTTTTACAGGAAACTCTCGAACAGGTGCGCCATACAAAGGTGCGTTGCGTGCCGGTAGAAAAGCTGGAGGCGTTGCCGGAGAAAAAACTTTCTTACCGGGAAGAGCATGTGGCGAGCCTGCGCTGCGACGGAATTGTGAGCGCGGTCTGGAGACTGTCGCGCAGCCAGGGGCAGACGCTTTTTTCACAGAAAAAGGTCTTTGTCAACGGGAGGTTGACGGAAAACGGCAGCCAGATGTTAAAGGACGGGGACACGGTATCGGTCAGAGGTTTCGGAAAATTTATTTTCCGGGGTGAAAAAAACACAACCAAAAAGGGACGGCTTGTGATCGGAGCCGATCTTTTTGTATAGGAGGAAACTTTAAGTACTCGAAATCACCATCAATAGTGATTAAATGTGTTAAAATATACTCATGGAGGGCATTGTTATGAACACATCTAATATCACTAATTACAAACCAAAAGATTTTGCTGAATTATTGGGTGTCTCTGTCAAAACGTTACAACGCTGGGATAGAGAGGGGATTCTAAAAGCAAATCGAACTCCAACTGATAGGCGTTATTATACTTATGATCAATATCTTCAGTTTAAGGGCATAAATACTGAAAACGATAATCGTCAGATTGTTATTTATGCCAGAGTATCTACAAGAAACCAAAAAGATGATTTACAAAATCAAGTAACTTTTTTACGTCAGTTTTGCAATGCTAAAGGTATCATTGTAGATCAATGTATTGAAGATTATGGAAGTGGGCTTAACTACAATCGTAAAAAGTGGAATCAATTATTAGATGAAGTAATGGAACAAAAAATCAAAACTATTATAGTTACACATAAAGATAGATTTGTCAGATTTGGCTATGATTGGTTTGAAAAATTCTGTATGAAGTTTAATACAACCATAGTGGTAGTGAATAATGAAGAATTATCACCGCAGGAAGAACTTGTACAGGATATTGTATCCATACTTCACGTTTTTTCTTGTAGATTGTACGGCCTTCGTAAGTATAAAAAACAAATAGAAGGGGATGCGGAAATTGCTAAAGAGCTTCAAAACGGAAATAAATCCGACCGTCGAGCAAAAAATCAAGATCAACAAGACTATCGGCACTTGTAGATACGTCTACAACTTCTATCTCGGTCACAACAAAGCTTTATACGATAAGGGTGAAAAGTTTATGACCGGCAAGAGTTTTAGCGTATGGCTCAATAATGAGTACATTCCTGATAATCCTGATAAAATATGGATCAAAGAAGCATATTCAAAAGCTGTAAAAAAATCTATAGAAGATGGATGCACTGCATTTACAAGATTTTTTAAACACCAAAGTGCTTTTCCTAATTTCAAAAGGAAAGGTAAGTCTGATGTAAAAATGTATTTCGTAAAGAATAATCCTAAAGATTGTAGATGCGAGAGACATAGGTTAAACATACCCACTTTAGGTTGGATACGCATGAAAGAAAAAGGCTATATACCAACAACTAAAGACGGATGGAAAATCAAAAGCGGTACAGTATCCATCAAAGCAGACAGATATTATGTGTCAGTTCTTGTAGAAATTCCCGATGCTAAGATTGCTAATAATAGCAATGACGGTATAGGAATTGACCTGGGTTTGAAAGACTTGGCGATTGTTTCTAATGGTAAAACTTATAAAAATATCAATAAGTCAGCAAGAGTTAAAAAATTGGAAAAGAAATTGCGCAGAGAACAAAGATGCCTCTCACGCAAGTATGAAAATTTAAAGAAAGGGGAGTCCACTCAAAAGAATATACAAAAGCAAAAGCTCAAAGTGCAAAGACTTCATCATAAAATAGATAATATCCGTACTGATTATATCAATAAATCAATAGCCGAGATAGTGAAAACCAAGCCATCTTATATAACGATTGAAGATTTGAATGTATCAGGAATGATGAAGAACAGACATCTATCAAAAGCCGTTGCATCACAAAAGTTCTATGAATTTAGAACTAAGCTTAAAGCGAAGTGTGATGAAAATGGTATTGAATTAAGAGTCGTAGACAGATGGTATCCATCATCCAAAATATGTCACTGCTGTGGTGCTATCAAGAAAGATTTGAAGCTTTCAGATAGAATATACCGTTGTGATTGTGGCTATGTCGAGGATAGGGATTTCAATGCTGCTCTTAATCTAAGAGATGCTTTAACTTACGAAGTTGCATAATGAACGCAAACGTAAGTATGTACTGCGGGCTATCGCAGGAATTTACGACTGTGGAGTGTACAAGAACTTGTGAGTAGCGTATTGTTTACAATCGCCAAAGCATACACAATGAAGCAGTAAGAAGTATCCGCAAGGACTTCAATTTCTCGATGTGTTTGAGTATATTTAAACACATTTTGAGTGGCAGGTAGAAATGGGATATCCGCTTATCGACGTGTTACGGACAGGACAGAGGTTAAAAGAAGCCTGTATTAAGAAAAATATCGAGGCAAAAGAAATCAAACAATTTTTGGGACTGGCGGCGATGCAGTCTATCTATAACTGGTTTCAGGGAAAGGCATTGCCATCGCTGGACAATTTTTATGCGCTGAGCAGTTATCTCGGAACAGAATTGGATTCCCTGATCGTGCCGCAGGGACGTCATCAGGAGCATGAAATATTGGAAGACGCCTCCTTTTTCAGACGGCAGGCAGTTTATTTTGGTTTTTTGCTGGAAGCAGAAGCGCAGAGCTGTTCATAAAATCGTAAGGGACGAGTGAACTGTAATACCAGATTTTCCGGAAATCCCGCCGCGTGTGTTGTAGGAGAGAAAGTTCCTTGCTATAATAAAAAGATGAGGTTGGCGAGATCACAATGCAGTCAGGCTGCATCGCAGCCATAGGCAGGGGCAGCAGGAACGGACCGCAGACAGCGGGAGCGGAGGCTTACAGCATGATCACACGGGAACAGATTCGAAAGCTGGCAGGGTATTCCTATTCCAGAGGGGTAGATATCTGGCGGCAGGGCAAGATCAGGCGCTTTCAGATAAAAACTACGAAAAAAGGCAGGCAGATTCAGGCGGACGTCAAAGGGAGCGGGAGAAATCTTTATGACGTGAGGATCCTGTTGGATGAGGAAGAAGACAGCGTGCAGGAGGCATGGTGCGATTGTCCTGCATTTTATTCCTATGAGGGTCTGTGCAAGCATTGTACGGCGGTGCTTTTATATTATCTGGAAAATCCGGACCGGGTGGAAGAAGAGCATATGAGCCTGTCGGAGTTCCTGAAACAGCGTGGGCTGGAAGGCGTCCAGAAAGAAATCGGTGAAGCAACGGACGGGATAAAGATCCAGGAAAATTTCAGGTCACCGGGAAATACTACAGCCTCCAGAAGCGATAGCATGCTTCTTGCCGGTGTTCCGAAGCGGAAGACGACCAGACAGTTAAAAGAGCTTCTGCAGAAACAGACTGCCCGGCATATGCTTCCGGTTCTGCAGGAAGAAAGCTTTGGGAAGGTGCGTCTGGAGCCGCTTCTTATTTGTGATGCGCGTGAATGCCGGGCGGAATTTCGGATCGGGATCGGCAGGATGTATATTGTAAAGGATATTTTTTCCATGATCCGCGCGCTTCGGGAGCAAAGCAGCTATTCCTATGGAAAAAGTCTGGAATTTGTTCATATAAAAGGAAGCTTTACCGAAGAATCGCGACCGCTTGTGGAATTTCTGGAGCAGTGGGTTGGCCGTTATGAAAAGGCGTATCTGCAGACGAGCGGTTATTCCTATCTGTATCGGGCAGCGCTCCCGAAAGCTCGGACGATCGTGCTGGATGGCTGGGGACTGGATGGATTTCTGGATGCGATGGGAAACCGGGTATTTTATGTACAGCTGGATGGAACGGAGAGCCGTTGGCATGTCACGGACGCAGCACTGGAACGCAGATTGCAGCTGACGGGAACGGAAGGTGGTGCAGAGCTTTCCCTGGAAAATGTGTTCGGATATGCCTGTGAACGGGATCAGGTGTATTTTAAGGACGGACTGATTTATCGGGTTTCCAATGAAGGACTGGGAGAAGTGACCGAGTTTTTGGACTGTATGAAAAAGCTCCCGAACCGGACGGCTTTTTTGCAGGAAGAGGATTTGCCGGCATTTTTCAGACAGCTGATGCCGATATTAAAAGAACATTTTCAATGCGAGATCAAAGGAGTCGGGGAAAAGCAAACGGAATTGTCGCCAGTAAAATTCCAGTTTTATCTGGATATGCCGCAGGAGAAACTGGTCAGCTGTCGTGCAATCGCCTGCTATGGAGAACGGGAGTATAGTGTATACGATCTGACAGAGGATATTGACAGACGGGATCTTGTCAGCGAGTCGGAAGCAGCGCGGATTTTAAGCTCCTATTGCAATACTTATGATGATCTGAAAAAAGAAATGATTATTTATCAGGACGACGAATTGTTTTATCGTCTCCTGACAGAAGGAATCGTGCAGCTTTCTGCAATCGGTGAGGTGTATGTTTCCGATGCGCTGAAAAAAGTGCGGGTTCTGCCGTCGCCCGGCGTATCCGTTGGAATTTCCATGGGCGGCGACTTGTTGGAGTTGACAGTGTCTTCTCAGGATATGCCAAGGGAAGAGCTGATGGAAATTTTGTCCCGTTATGATCGGAAACGAAAATTCTACCGGCTCAAGAACGGCGACTTTATAAATATGGAAGAAAATGGTCTGGAATCCCTGCAGGAGGTGCGCCAGGCGCTGCAGCTGACAGATAAGCAGCTGATGCAGGACAAAATCGAGGTTCCGGCGTACCGGATGCTGTATCTGGATGAGACGCTGCAGGAAAACGCCATGATGGAAGTGATTCGGGATGTATCTTTCGCGAGTCGGATCGAGAAGCTGCAGAATCCGGATTTCGAAAAGGACTATGTGCCGGACTCCTTAAAAGGAATTTTACGGGAATATCAGAAAGCCGGTGCCGCGTGGATTGGAATGCTTTACAGTAACCAGTTCGGCGGAATTCTGGCGGACGATATGGGGCTTGGAAAAACGCTGCAGGTCATCAGCTTCCTATTAGTAGAGCACACCGGATGCAGCCTGATCGTCTGTCCGGCGTCACTTGTTTATAACTGGAAGCATGAGCTGGAACGGTTTGCGCCTTCGCTGAAAGCGGATATGGTAACGGGAAATGTTCAGCAGCGCAAGGAAGTTCTGGATCGCTGGAAAGAAGTGGATGTATTGATTACGTCCTATGATCTGCTCCGTCGGGATATCACAGACTATCAGGAGCTTCATTTTTTCTGCGAGGTGATCGATGAAGCGCAGTATATCAAAAATCACGGAACGCAGGCGGCGAGGGCAGTCAAGCAGGTTCAGACCGGATTCCGGCTTGCGCTGACGGGTACACCGATAGAGAACCGGCTGAGTGAACTGTGGAGTATTTTTGACTATCTCATGCCGGGGTATTTGTACAGTTATCAGCGGTTTCGGACAGAGCTGGAACAGCCGATTGTCCAGCATAAGGACGAAGACGCTGCGAAGCGGCTGCAGCGGCTGATCCGTCCATTCGTCCTGCGGCGCCTGAAAAAAGAAGTGCTGCAGGATTTGCCGGACAAGCTGGAGGAAAACCTGTATGCCGATATGGATGGGGAGCAGCAGGAGCTGTATGATGCCCATGTCAGACGTATGAAGCTGATGCTGGAGGAAAAATCCGACGAGGAAATCCGGACGGATAAGATCGAAATTCTGGCAGAACTGACGCGCCTTAGACAGCTTTGCTGCGATCCGGCGCTTTTGTATGATAATTATAAAGGAGGATCTGCAAAGACAGAGCTTGTGCGTGGGCTGATCCGAAACGCAGTGGAAAACGGGCACAAGGTACTCCTGTTTTCTCAGTTTACAACGATGCTGGAACGCCTGTACCGGATTTTGGAGGAGGAAAAGATTGCAAGCCACATGCTGACCGGCGCGACTCCGAAAGAAAAAAGAATCGAAATGGTGGAGTCGTTTGCACACGATGAAGTTCCGGTATTCTGTATTTCCCTGAAAGCGGGAGGAACCGGGTTGAATCTCACGGCAGCAGACGTGGTGATCCATTTCGATCCGTGGTGGAACAGCGCAGTACAGAATCAGGCGACGGACCGTGCACACCGGATCGGGCAGAAAAATGTGGTCAATGTTTACCGGATTCTTGCCAAAGGGACGATTGAAGAGAAAATCGTGGAGCTGCAGGAACGCAAGCTGCAGCTTTCAGACAGAATCCTCGGAGGGGAGAGCCTGCAGGCGCAGGGTCTGACCCGCGAGGAACTGTTGGAACTGCTGCGGTGAGTGCTGTCAAATTCAGGATACGGCTCTCTGGCAGGCGTGCAGCAGATGCTCGTGCTCATATTTTTCCTTGGTTGCCATACCGCCGCGGATATGGCGCTCGGATTTGTTGATATCGAGTACCTTTCGGGCTTCTTTTGCCAGAGCCGGATTGACCTGCATCAGACGTTCCGTGATATCTTTATGTACAGTGGATTTGCTGATTCCAAACTGACGGGCAGCTTGTCGGACGGTCGCGTTGGATTCGATAATATAGCCGGCTACTGCCAGGGCACGTTCTTCAATATATTCTTTCATAAAATCCCCTAAAGAACATTTTTTACAAGATATTACGGGGACAGAGAAAATATGCTATACTTAGCGTAAGGGAAAAAGCCAGACAAATGAGAAATAAAAAACCGCATATTTTGCGGGATGGAGGGGAAAATGCTTTATTCGGGGAAGGATCTGCGGAAGCTGATTATACCGCTGATCATTGAACAGATTCTTGCAATTGCTGTTGGAATGGCGGATACGATTATGGTTTCTGCGGCGGGAGAAGCGGCGGTTTCAGGCGTTTCACTGGTAGACACGGTCAACATTTTGCTGATCAATGTGTTCTCTGCTCTAGCAACCGGCGGTGCAGTCGTTTCAGGACATTTCCTTGGGAAAAAGAAAAGAGAGGACGCATGTAAGTCGGCATGGCAGATCTTATTGTTCGCCACACTGCTCGCGTTCGTTATTTCCGTTATTTTTATAACGGCACATGATCCGCTGCTGCGTCTGATGTTCGGTAAAATCGAGGATGACGTTATGAAGGCGAGCAAGACCTATCTGATTATCACGACGTATTCGTTTGTTGCACTTGCCATATATAATTCCTGTGCGGCGTTGTTTCGGGCGATGAACGAATCAAAGGTGACGATGTGGGTATCCTTGCTGATGAATGTAATCAATGTGGTCGGCAATGCGATCTGCATTTATGGTTTGCACATGGGCGTAGCAGGCGTTGCGATCCCGACTACCATTTCCAGATATGTAGCTGCAGTTGTGATTTTTTTGTTGATGTTCCAAACCAAAAAAGAAATCAACCTCTGCGGGCAGATTACCTGGAAGTTTAATGGCAGTCTGATTAAGAAGATCCTGTATATCGCGATTCCAAACGGTCTGGAAAATAGCATGTTCCAGCTGGGTAAAATTCTCGTTATGAGTGCAGTCGCAACAATGGGGACTTCTGCGATCGCGGCAAATGCGGTTACGGGCACAATTGCGAACTGGAATAACCTGCCGGGCTTTGCCATCAACCTTGCGATCGTATCGGTAGTCAGCGTATGCGTTGGCGCAGGAAGATATGACCAGGCGCGTTATTATACCAGACGTCTTTGCAGGGATGCGATGATCGGGATCAGCTGTCTGTCGATCATTCTTTACCTGTCAGCTCCGATACTGGTAACCTTTTTCAATCTCGGACCGGATGCAGCTCAGCTGACGATTCAGATTGTACGGATCCATGCGGTTGCAAGTGCATTTCTTTGGATGCCGGCGTTTGGCGTTCCGAATACACTGAGGGCAGCAGGCGATGTAGTCTGGCCGATGAGTGTTGCTATTTTTTCCATGTGGGTATTTCGAGTCGTGCTTGCTTACGTATTCACTTATGTTTGTCACTTTGGCTTGGTTTCCATTTGGATGGCGATGTTTATCGACTGGGTTGTGCGGGAAATCTTCTATGTGCTCCGATATAAGGGACATAAATGGGAGCATTTTGCGCAAAAAAGTTGAAATAAGGTTACCTAATTGCAGTGACTTTAGACGGTGAATGATTAATCGGTGCGATGGTCGATCTTTTTCGTAAATCAGAAAAGGAAACGGCATGGAAAACCTTTGACAGAACAGGGGATTCCAACTATAATTGTTCATTATGATGATATCAGGTCAGTGGTCATGGAGTGCGGGTACACTTTTTCAGACTGTTGGCCCTGTTGTTTCAAAATTAACTCGAGGAGGAGACGAATGGATCGGGAACTTGTTATTGTTCTTGACTTTGGCGGACAGTACAATCAGCTGATTGCCAGAAGAGTCAGAGAATGTAATGTATATTGTGAAGTGCATCCTTATACGCTCAGTCTGGATAAGATCCGGGAAATGAACCCTAAGGGTATCATCTTTACAGGTGGTCCAAACAGTGTATACGGAGAGGATTCCCCCAGATGCCCGAAAGAGATATTCGAAATGGGTATTCCGATTCTGGGAATCTGTTATGGATCACAGCTTATGTCCTATATGCTGGGCGGCAACGTAAAAACTGCGCCTGTCAGCGAATATGGTAAGACTGAGGTTGCAGTGGATACAGAATCTGCATTATTTAAAAATGTATCCCCCAGCACGATCTGTTGGATGAGTCATACCGATTATATTGAAAAAGCACCGGAGAAATTCAAAATTACAGCCCATACACCAGTGTGTCCGGTTGCAGGAATGGAAAATGCAGAGAAGAAGCTGTATGCAGTACAGTTCCATCCGGAGGTTATGCATACTCAGGAAGGCACTAAGATGCTTTCCAATTTCGTATATGATATCTGTGGATGCACAGGCGACTGGAAGATGGATTCTTTCGTGGAGACAACGATCCACCAGATCCGTGAAAAGGTTGGAGACGGCAAGGTGCTGTGTGCACTTTCCGGCGGTGTGGATTCTTCTGTTGCAGCAGTTCTGCTGTCCAAGGCGGTCGGCAAGCAGCTGACCTGTGTGTTTGTAGATCATGGTCTGCTTCGTAAAAACGAAGGAGATGAAGTAGAAGCTGTATTCGGCCCGGACGGTCAGTACGACTTAAACTTTATCCGCGTAAACGCACAGGAACGTTTCTATTCCAAACTGGCGGGTGTTTCTGATCCTGAAAAAAAACGTAAGATTATTGGAGAAGAATTTATCCGAGTATTCGAAGAAGAAGCAAAGAAAATTGGTGCTGTGGATTTCCTCGTACAGGGAACGATTTATCCGGATGTAATCGAGAGTGGTCTCGGTAAATCTGCTGTGATCAAGTCTCATCATAACGTAGGCGGTCTTCCGGACTGCGTTGATTTCAAGGAAATCATCGAGCCGTTGCGTCTTCTGTTTAAAGATGAGGTTCGTCGTGCCGGTCTGGAACTTGGCATTCCCGAATACCTTGTATACCGTCAGCCGTTCCCCGGTCCTGGTCTGGGTGTTCGTATTGTAGGCGAGGTGACTCCGGAGAAAGTTCGCATCGTTCAGGATGCAGACGCTATCTACCGCGAAGAGCTTGCCAAAGCAGGATGCGACAAAGGACTGGGACAGTTCTTTGCAGCGCTGACCAACATGCGTTCTGTTGGCGTTATGGGCGATGAAAGAACCTACGATTATGCAGTTGCGCTGCGCGCAGTCATCACATCTGATTTTATGACCGCAGAAGCTGCAGAAATCCCGTTTGACGTGCTGTTCAAAGTTATGACCCGCGTCATCAATGAGGTGAAAGGCGTCAACCGCGTACTTTACGATTTGACGAGTAAGCCGCCTGGGACGATTGAGTTTGAGTAGTTTTCATTTTCTGGGAGCCCAGTATTTATGCGGGTTCCCAGACTCTTTTATAACAAAGTGACACCCAAATGACACCCTTTTCTAAAATCAGAGGTATTTTATTGGCATTCCACGACTGGAAAAACAGAAAACATATCTGGTATCAACTTCGTAATATCCTTCACTCATCATAATAACAAATGCCTCTTCCGACTCAATAGTTCCATACACCATATCATCAAATTGCTTCCGATCAACAACTTTTTTGATCTTGTATTCACAATCCCACAAAATAATATCATCCGTTTCATAGGTGTTATAATTTGGCAGAGCCTTTTGAATTTCTCCAAGGAGTCCGATTACCTGATCTTCTGCGGTCTTGTTTGCTGTAAGACCTGTAGCTTTTACCTCCTGCAGACCAAATGCAATTTGACGTCCCTTATCCGGATACAGGTGAGCGTATGTATTCCATGTTGTCTGCACATTTTTGTGGCCAAGCCTCTCAGATATCATCAGAATATTAAATCCCATCTCAATGAGTAGTGATGCGTGAGAGTGCCTGAGATCATGAATTCGTATAGGTTCAAGTCCGGCCATATGCGCCATGCGCTTTATTTCTTTCAGCAGGAATGACTTTGTAAATGTAAATAATCTGTCTGTTCGCTCAAGACCATAAAGACCATGCATATAGTTCTGGACTTCATCATAAAGAAACTGCGGGATTGCTATGCATCTGATAGATGGATCATTCTTTGGTTTCTTTATGATATGTTCTCCGTTTACGACAGCAAAGCTCTTTTTAATATCCAACCTTGGACCTGGAAGAAAATCGGCAGGAGTGAGAGCAAGGAGTTCACCTTCCCGGATACCGGTCCAAAATAGAATGTCAAAGGCAATTCTAGCATCTGACTTATCGGCATATCCTATGAATTGTTCAAACTGGTCGAGAGTCCATATCTCCATTGCCTCTGCGCTGCTTTTTCCCATGCTCCCAGCCCTCTCGCATGGATTATACGGAAGCCGGTAGTACCGGACCGCATAATTCATCATGGCAGACAACTCATTATTGATAGATTTCAGGTAAGTAGGTGCATACCCTACGCCTTTGAATTTATCAAATCCTTTCTGTTGCACCCATGTCTGCCAGTTCAGAACATCCAGCTCTGCGATCTGATTGATAGGCTTCTGGCCAAAATAAGGACTGATCATTTTATCAAAAGCCCGTTGCTTTCTCTCCGCAGTGGTTATCTCTATTTTATGGTTCTTTGTGAGATCGCCCAGATAATTTTTCACAAGTGCGGTAAATGGAATATCTGCGGAGTGCACAAGAGTAGCTTTGAATTCAGCTTCAAAATCCAAAGCATCCTTTTTCCTTTCAAATCCTCTCTTTGTCTTTTGCCTCTTTTCTCCACGCCAGTCTCTGTATTTGAACTTGGATGTCCAGGTTCCGTTATCTTCTCTGTATGCCGGCATATATAGCCTCCTTGACTTTTTACGAAAGAAGGTATTATAATGTACTTAACAAGAGAGTCAATGGCTAGAGTACACCTAGCCGCCGGCAAAATGTAGCATTAAAAATAGCGCCTTACTTTACCAGAGCGAGGGCGCTATTTTTTGTGTATATTGATAACAAGAGTAACGATTGCACAAAGCATAATTACAAATTGGATCAGATCCGCGTATGTAACCATTGGCACCAGCTCCCTTCCATAAGTGTCCGGCAGCCGACATAATCGCCCCATCAGCTCCCTTGGCAGGTACATCAAATACCTTCCAAGTAGATTTATTATGTTCTGTATTTGTAGGACCTCTCCATTGCTTCTAATGTCAGCATATCGAGGTCTTTTTGCGAAAGCACACCTGTTTTATTGCGGCCTTTCCTTAAACGATAGAATTCGCTTCTGGAGATATCATCAAGGTGCGACAACCGTTCTTCAATCATCCTTTCAAATTCTTCGTCATGCTCCCTTGCATCAGCAAGAGGAGTATTTAGGAGTTCTCCAAGGACTTTTTCTCTTAATGTAATTTCAGGATTCATCATTTGCGAGGTCTCAGATTGTATCATGCTGCATACCTCCGTTATTTATTTTCGGTTGAGCTTACTATTCGGCTTATTATCTGATATATATATTCAGAATCCTTGGTTTCTAACGGATATTGGTGATCCCCAAATTGGAAAGCAACGTATCCTTTGTGTGGAGTAACTGAAGATATCGCAGATAACTTTTTATCAAAAGCACCTTTATTAGCAGAAAAAACAATCCTCTTATTTGTAATTGAAAGTATTCCATCTGTCTTCTCTTCCACATCGCTTCTTACTGGAGCCGCTTTATGAGATCCGATACGGAAAGAAACATCTTTTGCAACTCGAACTGTTGTCCCACGACTACCACCAGAATATCCAACTACAACATTTTTTGTCTTAACAAAGGTAGCTTGGCCACAGTAATGGCATGTTTCATCAGCAGAAAGCATTAGGTTTGAATTTGCTATTACAGGAAGGCTATCGGTAGGAGAAAGGGTTTTTGTATATGTATGATTCTTTTTTCTTTTTGAGATTATCTGCGTTATTCCTATCAGAATGACATATAGAATAATGCAGGAAATAAGTATTGAAAAAAAGTCAGGTATACTCTTTGAAGAACATAGATTTCGAATGGTGACAAGCGTGCAAATTACAAAAACTACTTTGGAAGCAGTTGTTAGTTTTCCCCAGTACATTTTTGCTATATCTATACACTTTTCCATTGGCATACACTCCTAATATATATTTTGATTGTTATATAGTAATCGCAAACTTATCTACTTTTTCCGGCCTCGGTACCATTCGAGGCTAACTATTTTCCAGACGCCTTCTTTTCACTTACCGCTGCAACAGTAGGAATCGAAGGCTTATTTTTTATTAGATCCGCCATCTGACCTACGATCCATCGTTGATCTATCTTAGACAGCTGGCTGTAATAGGAAAGAATCTCATATTTCTCTGGACTTATTTCGTTATATAAATCTGTCCTTCCAATAAGATAATCTACAGTTGTATTAAGCGCATCTGCTACCATAACTATATTCTCAAGAGTCGGAATCTCATTTACAAACCATGAATTTAGCGCATCAATGCTAATACCTGTAATATTTGATAATTCTTCTGTTGTTTTCTTGCGAATTTCACACAGATCTACAAAATGAGAGTGACATACACCATCACTTGTTAATACCTTCCCGAAATTACTTCCGCTAATAGTTGTCATATTAGATAGACCAATGAGAAAGTCCATTGGAACATTAAAGTATTCGCATATTTTTAGTTTTATTTGGTCGTTCGGACAACTTTTCCCACTTTCATACAAAGAAACTGTCGATTTTACAATTCCAAATATCTTTCCGAACTCTTCCTGAGTCATTCCGGCAGTTGTACGCAACATTTTTATTCTCTCTGATAGTTTCGCCAAAGAATATACCTCCTTTCGTTGAATATTCTCAAACATATTATATAATACACCTCCCGCGAATTGAACATGTTTTGTAAAAGTTGATAAAAGTTCAACTAATCTATTGACAGATGGAAAAAGTTGAAGTATTATGAACATGGTTGAAGAATATAAAACAAGAAAGGAGTGATTAGATGAATCTTAAACTTCTAAAAGAGGAGCGATCCAAACTAGGATATACGCAAAAGTATATGGCTCAGCAGCTTGGATTTAAAGATAGAAGCAGTTATTGTCTAATCGAAAAAGGAAAGGTATCTGTGGACATTGAAATGGCCAACAGGATCGCTACCATTCTCCATTTGTCAAAGGAGAAGACGTTTGAGATTTTTTTTGCCTCAATAGTTCAAGAAACTTCAACTGAGTTTAATTGTAAACAGGTAGAGAGGTGAAATAAATGGGAACAAGACCTACGAAAGCAAAGGACAACATCTTTTGCAAAGCCAGATTGGATGCTGCAAGATACAATGACAAACTAAAAAGCAGGGCAGGAGCTGCTGAAGCGCTTGGATATGCATCTGAATCAACAATATCTGATTGGGAACTTGGTATTAGCGTGCCGACGCCGGAAGCAGTATTGAAAATGTCAGACTTATATAATGCTCCGGAACTGATCAATACATATTGCCATAACCTTTGCCCGCTTGGATGGGACATACCGGAGATTACAGCACAAGACCTTGACAGGATTTCAATTAAGGCTCTTTCATCGTTCCAGAAAATCTCAAAGACAAAAGAAGAGCTTCTGGATATTGTATCAGACGGCATTGTATCAGAAGACGAACAGCCAACGTTGAACAAGGTGCTTTCGTCACTGGATGAATTAAACGCTGTGACGCAGGAACTGAAAGCCTGGGTAACTAAAAATTGTAAAAAAGAATAGTGATTTCAGGAGGTGAAAAACATGGCAGTGCTAAGCCAGGATGTCACAGTGTCATATTACACAGTGGCTGATGTAATGCAGATCTTAGGCTGCAAGAGGACAAAAGCACAGGATGTTGTTCGAAAACTCAACGATGAGATGGAAGAAAAAGGATATATGAGATATCCAAAGGGAAAGGTATCAAAAAAATATTTTAATGAACGCTTTATTTAGAAGAGGAGGTACCAGAGATGGCAAAAAGATACTATGATGTCTGCCCGTACTGCAATGGAAATTTGGATCCAGGAGAAATATGTACATGCAGACAGGAGAAAGAACAGGAAACAAACAGAATTATGAGCATGTACAGAGCCGGTAAAGGAGGCCAGATGCAAATATGTTTCACGGAGGTGCATGAACGTGAAAAGGAAGTTGTATAACGCTTCGTGCGTAGCAATCAGCCTTATAGCAATCGGAACCATGATGATTGCAGGAATATGTAAACCAAAAGAGCATTCCCAACTTTCACCTTTAAAAGAAGTTGAAAAAGTTGAAATGATTGACATTATATATGCAATCAATGAGTCTCAACCGGCTATCTTGCCAATGGAGCAGGATGATACGGAACATGAGACAGAGAAAATGCAGGAATGTCCGGAGTTTGTATATGATCGCAACTGGTCTGATGAAGAAACTTATCTACTGGCTAGAATAGCAATGGCAGAGGCAGAAGGATGTTCGGTTCAGTGCAAGACATTGATTGTAATGTCAGTCCTAAACCGAGTCGAAAACGATGCATTTCCAGACAACATCCATGATGTGATTTACCAGTGCATAGATGGTACATATCAGTTTTCTTGCATAGGAGACGGGCGATGGGATCGAGTAGAACCGAACGCAGATTGCTACGAGGCAGTGGAAGTTGTCAGGACAGCGGTGAATGACTATTCCGGAGGATGCTTGTATTTTGAAACATGTGAGGATGAGGATAACTGGCACAGCAGAAATCTGGAATTTCTTTATCAGTGCGACTCAATGAGATTTTACAAATAGGAGGCAGGTATGAGTGAAAGCAAAGTGTATAAAGTGCAATCTGAACTGGAATATCAGTATCTTACAGAAGATTCCAAAGTCAGGGTATATCTGTCCCCGGTGCGAAGAGAAACAAAGAAAGAATCAGCGGCAGAAATCATCACGGTAATGATAATCAAACTTTTCTTTTCCGTGTCAGCTGCATTTTTTACAGCTCTGTTTATTATTCCATATGCTTACAAAGAGAGGGGATATGTAGCTTATGGCGGGGAATATATTTTGATCGGTATGGTTTTTGCGATAGCTTACTGTTCTATCAACACATTTTTTAAATATTACCGGAGGGACAAACATGACAAAAATAGATGTGGAGAATATCTTGCAGGCAAATATATCAGATGAAAATTATGAACAGGCACTTGAATATGCAAAGAGGAAGCAGAACCATATCTACAAAATGGAAAAAAGACCAGAAGTAATGCAGCCATGGTACTTGGCTCAGCTTACAGCGGAATATGTTCATTCGCTGGCTTTTTCTAAATTCACAATGGATTTATGCGAGAAGCTTCGCAATATGGAAAAGAGCGTTCCGTCCGAAGACAGGAACACTCCCGTTGCAACCATATTGTAGCATTCATCGCTTTATAAATCAAGAATAAACACACAATATGGAGGTATTTACATGGAAACTAAAACGAATGCTATGGCAGAAATACAAAAGAAATACGCTGGCTGCAATCTTCTTATGCCAGCATCAACAGAGGTTCAACTTAACCCTTTCTACAAAGTCACCGTTATGGAAGTGATCGCTGACTTATCTGAAAATTCTGGAGATATATTCAAAGTCGGTTCCATAAAATCTGAAAAAAAGGACGGAAATGGAAAAGACATTTGGATTGAAACATTTTCCCCTGCAAAACCACTTCTTATGAAGATAGCAGCTGCGGCTGGTATCCAGTTCGATCCGAACCATACATACGTTAACAGAGAAAGCGCCAATTCATACAGAGCTACCGCATTTGGAGCAATGAGAATGCCAGACGGAACCGGGAAGACACATGCAGACTGGAAGTGCATTGATCTCGATGATGAAGAGGCAAATTATAGGATTGAATTTATGGATAAATCAATCAGAGGAATAACGGATGAAAAAGCAGCAAAAGCCGCTGCAGAGATGTTCAAAGGTAAGTGGATTGATACCACGAACAAATGGGGTAAACCCTGCAAAGCGTATGTAATAGATGACTGTGATAGAGATAAGTATGTTGATAGGTCTGTACTGGTTAATATGACATTACTTAGAAAAACAGCTGCTGAAAAGGCTATGACAGGCGCTATACTTCGTGTCATTAGAGCATTGACTGGCATGAAAGGTCAGTACACAAAAGAGGAACTACAGAAGCCGTTTGCAATTCCTCGTGTCACATTTTCTCCAGATTATAATGACCCGGAAGTACGAAGAGCAATGCTTTCGCAAGGTATGAATTCCATAGGTACATTATTTGGTACAGAAGCACCTTCTATAGCAACAATTGCCACAGATAGCAACAGAGCAACAGACTTTTTTAATCCAGATGAATTTTCTGATAACCCTGCATTCCAGAGTGATTTTCAGCCAGATGAAGAATCGGCGGCAGAAGAGTATTCAGATCCAAAACAGGAACAGGAATCTCACAAACCGGAGAATGTACAGGAACAGGCTCAGGATGAAGGTCTATTTTGCGATAATTGCGGAACTCCGATCACTCCAAATGTATATAACTATTCCGTCAATAAATTCGGCCAGTCATTATGCGTTAAGTGCCAGAGAGGAGTCAGATGATGAAACTTATCAAAATATCTACGGATATGGAGCTTTCAATTCACGATTTTCGAGATGGTAATCATTCAAAGCAGAATAGAGAACTCAGAGAACTTATTGGAAATGGCTGTAATCTTTATGAGCACGTGATGCCGGAAAGACTTTATACGGATTTAAAGATGAAAAATCGCCCTACAAAAATACCAGGACAGTGTGTGAGTATGCTGATTGATGAAGAGGGCAGACTGAAAGAAAATGTACCAAATTTAATCGGAAGTTATCTTTACAAAACGGACGAGCACGGAAATCCGATTATGGGAAACATCCTTTTCGTTGGAGAGGAATGGACCGGTGATGGAATTGATTTCTGCGGAATCGAAGAGGAAACATTCAAATTACTGGAACTTGAATTAAACAATATGATTTATGCGATGAAAGCTACAAAGGAGGCAATGAAATTATGAAAATACTACATACAGCAGATTGGCACATCGGTTCCTTTAAAGGACCAGAACAGGATGGAGTAAACCTTCGATCCATGGATACACTGAAATGCCTTGAGGAAGTGGTAAGAGTTGCAGAGGATGAACTTCCGGATCTCATACTTGTATCCGGAGATATATTCCATCAGGCTGAGATTTGGCAGAGTAGGAGCCATAAAGAGGTACTGCAGGCACGAGATATCATCATGAGATTATCAAAGACCTGCGGAACCATCGTGGTCATGAGAGGTACTCCAAATCATGATTCAGAAGATGCATTTGAAGAGCTAAAAGCTCATTTTGAACTGATTGACAATGCGTATATTGTGACGGATCCACAGGTTGTCCATACAAAATACGCTGATATCGTAGCGGTACCTGGATTTGATAAGGGCAGGTTTAGAGCGAAATTTCCCGGTTTATCCAAGGATGAAGAGAATATGGTATTCAGTGATGAGCTTGGGAATATCGTAGTCGGTATGAAGTCACTTTGCGAACCTGGAAAATTATCGATTCTGATGTCTCATTACACAGTTCCCGGGGCAAACACAGAATCCGGTCAGGTGCAACTTTTGACACAAGTAGAACCGGTTATTACGCAGGAAATGCTAATTTCAGCAAATTACGATCTGGTAGCGCTTGGTCATATACATAGGCCGCAATTCATTACCGGCATTGATAATGTATGTTATAGCGGTGCTGTGAATGCTCTCAATTTCAATGATGAAGGACAGGAGAGGGGCTTCTGGATTCACTACTTTGAAGATGGAGCATTTGGAAATACCGGTAAGGTATTTACTGATTCTCAGTTCTTTAAAACTCCATCCCGTGAGTTTCTGACAATTACATGGTATCCTAAAGACGTTGCAGAGGCTATTGGAAATCCTGAAACACTTGCTATGAAATTCATGGAAGCTGGTGTTGCAGATAAGATTGTCAGAATTATATACAGGTGCACTTCGGAGCAGAAAAAGGCAATCAACACAGCACAGATTGAAAAGGCACTGTATGAGGCAGGAGCTTTTTGGAAAGCAGATATTAAGCTGGATTCCATAGAGGACGTGAACAGGACAGAGCTTTCCAAATTTGATGATCCGGAAACCAACCTTACCCAGTATTTACAGGAAAAAGGGAAGATGCCGGAGGAAATTACCCAGATATTGGAGGCTGCACGTCCAATCATTGAAAAGGCGAGAGCAAATGAGGCGGTATCAGAGTTTACAGGAACATTTATTCCGAAGGAAATCTCTGTTAAGAACTACAGGAATTATGTAGAGCAGAGCTTTTCATTTGAGGATATTCGATTCTGTACAATTAACGGACAGAACGGCGCCGGGAAAAGTAGCCTCTTTATGGATGCCATTATGGACTGCCTGTTTGAGGAACCAAGAGAAGGAGATCTTACAGGCTGGATTCGAAGTGATGAAAAAGCAAGATCTGGCTCTATCAGCTTCACATTCTCCCTCGGAGAAAATACATTCCGTGTAGTACGTACAAGAGCAAAATCCGGAAAAGGAACACTCAATTTATCACAGCTTATCAACGGAGAGTGGGAAGACCGATCCAAAGAAAAGTACAAGGATACGCAAAATGAGATTGAGAAAGTTCTCGGAATGGATAGCCTTACATTCAAGGCATGCGTGCTGATTATGCAGGACCAGTACGGATTGTTTTTGGAAGCCGGCAAGGAGGAACGTGTTGGAGTTCTCTCGAATCTTCTCGGACTTGGCATATACAGTGTCATGGAGGATTTGGCAAAGGATAACCTTTCGGTTCTCAGAAGAGACATTGCAGCTAAAAAAAATACAGTCAATATCCATGAGCAGACCATAAATGGTTATGGAGATCCTTTAGCTGAAAAGACAATTGTGGAAAACAGCATATCTGCTCATCAGGATAGGATTAATGAACTCACAAAGGAGCGTGATGAAAAATCTGTCATTTTGAACATGCAGAATGAAGCTGAAGAACGCCGTAAGAAGGTGCAGACATCCATAGTCTCACTGGAATCCAAAGTAAGTGAATGCCAGACGAACATAGCGGCTCTTTCATCTACTATTACGACTTGTGATACTACACTGCAGAGTGAGTCTGATACCTTACAGAAAGTGAAAGAATACAATGCTCTCGTAGAAAAGGACAAAGGACTTTCTGAAAAGGCTGCTGTACATGCGAGCAAGGTAGATGAGTTAAACAGACTTAGAGTACAGATTGCGGATGAAACGGCTTCCATATCAAAGCATGAGGCAGATCTTGACCAGAAGAACAGAGAACTTAGCAGTTTACAGGACAACGCCAATGACTATGTGATTCGGACGAATGCTGCAGAGTATATGAGCCAGGATAAGCTTTTGAATGTTGAATATGAAAAAGAGCGTGATTACAGGGCAAAGGAACTTGAAAAGCAGAAGGTCAGCAATTCAATAGCAGAGCTACAGAATTTGTTTTCGGTATCCAAGAAAGGACTTGAGAGGGACGAAGAGAACCACCGCAGAAAAGCACAGCTTCTTGATTCGGTACAGTGCGTTGATATCGAGAATGCAAATTGCGGGTTCCTTGCGGATGCTCTTGCTTCAAAGAAAAAACTGGATGAATATCCGGATATGTTGAAAAAGCTGGAAGAGGACTATCAGGCAAAGGTAAAACCGCTGGAAGATCACTTGGAAAAACTGGACTCCGAGCTGCAGGGTATTGGATTTAATCCGGAAAATATAGCAAAGATTAAGACCAGAATTGCGGAACTTCGACCGTATGTTGATCAGCTTGAGGAACTTAACCAGCGCGAAAACAGGATTGAACTCGTAAAAGCTTCAATCGAGCATATGCAGTCAAATATAGCTGAAGCGCAAAAAAGGCTTTCTACGGTCAAAATAAAGGCACAGGAGATAGAAGAAATCCTTCCGGAGTATACGGATGCAGTAACTGCTCATAGAGAAACTTTGGCAGAAATAAACAGACTTAAAGCATATGTGGACCTAGCCGGAACTTACCCGGTTGTGAGGGAAAGAAAGGCAAATGCAGAACAGCAGAAAGCCGATTACTCCATTCGACTTACAGAACTCCTGAGAGAGCTGGAAGATGCAAAAGCAGAACTCGAAAAGACAGGTGGAGCAACACTGGATATTACCTCCCTGCAGATGCAGATAGATTCTATGAATTCTCAGATAAAACAGCACACTGACATCATGAATTCGCATCAGCAGGAGCTTGGCGGCCTGAATCAGAAGATTGAAGAAATCAAAAGATTAAAACTGGCTGTATCAGAACTGCAGACCAGCATATCCGGAGTATCCGCAGAGATTTCCAAGTATGATTTACTGAAATCGGCATTCTCACAGGATGGAATTCCGCACCAGATCATTCGGTCACTGGTACCGAAGCTTACAGAGGTATCAAGTAGTATTTTAGGTCAAATGACTGGCGGAAAAATGGGTATCGAATTCCAGACTGAGAAAACAATCAAGTCCAATACCAACAAGGAAGTCGTTACCCTGGATATCCTGATTGAAGAATATGGAAAATCAACACTTCCTTATCTGTCAAAATCCGGTGGAGAAAAGGTAAAAGCATCACTGTCAGTCATTCTTGCACTGGCTGAAATCAAGGCATCCTCAGCCGGAATACAAATGGGAATGCTATTCATCGATGAGCCACCATTCCTTGATGCAGATGGAATACAGGCTTACTGTGATGCCCTTGAGACTATCCAATACCGATACCCGACTTTGAAGATCATGGCAATAACACATGATCCTACCATGAAAGCACGCTTTCCTCAGAGTTTGGATGTTATAAAGACGGAGGATGGATCCAAGGTTATTTATGAATAAAATACGAGGCTGCCTTCGGGCAGCCCCAGAAAGGAGAAGCTTACATTCATGAAAATTGGAGGTACCAGAGATGGCTAAGAAATACTATTGGCTCAGGCTGAAAGATGATTGGTTTAATTCAAAGGTCATCAAGAAACTTCGAAAGATAGCTGGTGGAGATACATACACTATTATTTACCTAAAGATGCAGCTCCTATCTCTGAAAAATGAAGGAAAGCTTTACTATGAGGGAGTCGAGGACAGCTTCGAAGAGGAACTAGCGCTTGATCTTGATGAGGACATCGACAATGTTACGGTCACTGTTTCGTATCTGCAGAAATGCGGATTGCTCGAAGTGATAAGTAAGGATCAATACCTTTTGACTGAAGTTCCTGCTGTCACAGGAAGCGAAAGTGCATCAGCTGAAAGAGTGAGAAAACACAGGGCTCAAAAGGAATTAACCGAACAAATGAGCGAAATGAAAGCGTTACAATGTAACACTGATGTAACGGAAAGTAACGCAGAAGTAACAAACTGTAACACAGAGAAAGAGATAGAGAAAGAGATAGAGAAAAGAGAAAGAGATATAAATATTCCTGCTCGGAGTTCTGGCAAGCAGTCCTCCGAACCCGAGGCAGATGTTGAAGCCTTGATACTGAATGACGGATCTGAATGGAGACCAACGGAAGCATTATTCGCAGAATACGTAAGACTTTACCCAAGCGTGGATGTAAAGCAACAGTTCAACGAGATGCGGGCGTGGTGCATATCCAACCGGACGAAACGTAAGACCAGAAGAGGAATTACCAAGTTTGTAAATTCTTGGCTATCAAGAGAGCAGGACAAAGGCAATCGTCGGTACGGCGGGCAAGGCCAATCTCCTATGGAACAGTGGGCTGATAATGTAAGGGGGTGGGCGTCAAATGACAACCGATGAATTTGACCTCATAGCAGGAGCTATCAAAGCATCCTATCCGGCATCAAAAATACTTGCAGATGCTACTGCGATGCGATTTTGGTACGCAATGCTCAAAGATGTGGACTATCCAATTGCTGAAAATGCTGTTATGGAATTTGCATCTACAAGCACATTTCCGCCGACGATAGCGGATATCAGAAAACTATGCATGGAAAGGACAAAAGGACCTCTTCCGTCGTTTGATGAAGCTTGGGGTAGTGTTCAAAAGGCAATGCGTATGTACGGGCATAATAATCCGGAACAGGCATATAGCACAATGGATGATGTGACGGTTTCTGTCGTGAAAAACCTTGGGTGGACAAATATATGTACGGACGAGAATCCATCGGCATCCAGAGCAAATTTCAGAATTGCCTATGAAGACCAAATCAATGAACGCATAAAGCAGCGGCAACTACCTGAGATTGTGCAAAAGACAAAACAGATACAGATTGAGCAGAATACGAAACAGGCTTTAGGAACTAAGGAAACGAAGCTTATCGAAAATGCAGAACCGGTAAATGAGAGAGTCGAGGCGCCGGCTGATCTGATGGATGAACTAAGGAGGAAGTTAAATGGCAGTGAAACAAAGTGAAATTATCCATGGTACAGAGAAAGAGTTTTTGGATATATTTCACAGTCTTTGTTATTCCCGTAGCTCTTGGCAGGTTTGGGCAGATTTAATGGCGGCCATAGCGTGCTCAATAAGTAATGTGGCTGACAGAAGTCCAGAGCATTATGAGAGTAGAGAAAAAGAATACGCACAATGCATAGAGAGACTTGGTTCTGTGGAAGTTCCTGCGAAAATGCTTGCAATCATTGTTGAAGCGTTTGAAAGAAATCCGGAACAGGATTTCCTTGGAGATATGTATATGCAGTTAAATCTTGGAAATCACTGGAAAGGGCAGTTTTTTACACCCTACTGTGTATGCAAGATGATGTCTGAAATAACCTGCAAGGACATTGACAGTCATATTGAGAAACAGGGGTACTTATCTATATGTGATCCGGCTTGTGGAGCAGGAGCGACATTGATAGCTGCCGCAAATACTATGAAAAAATGTAAGCATAATTTTCAAAATCATGTGGTTTTCGTAGGGCAGGATGTAGACCGAATAACAGGAATGATGTGTTATATACAGCTTTCCCTTTTGGGATGTGCAGGATATGTGTGCATAGCAAATACAATTACTAATCCTCTAACGGGTCATGTATTGTTTCCAAATGAAAAAGAGGGACAGGAACTTTGGTATATGCCAATGTTTCAAAATCAAATATGGACCTGGAGAAGATTGTTTCAGTCAATGAGCGGTCTTTGTGGAACCGCAACCACCGAAAAGGCAGTGGGAAAAGAGCACTTTTATATGTTTTTCGATTTCGATAAAAAGGAGGAAGCCTATGGAAACAGGTAGAAAAGCAATACACTACGCATTAGGAGATAATCAAGATTACGAATGCGAGTGGAGCAAAGCTGTTCTTGAGTATCTGGAAAACGGATATTCTTTGGAGGACAGCAAGAACGAAGTTGAGGTAGGGAATACTACCTACAAGATATTAAAGAGAGAGAAAGTAACCGCATTCTATGATGCTGATGGTAACACATTGTTTGATGTAGAGAACGACAGATTAAAAGAAGAATATGAGGCTATGGATTTTTCGGCATCCGAGCCGCAGTCGGAAATGGGAAAAGTTATTTCAAGCATTGAACAGCAGGCATTTGAGCAGGCGGTTAATGATGATATAGATGCAGATGATATGGTCCCGATGGGAACAGCAAGTCTTAAAGAAATTCCAGCACCTACACCAGAGAAAATTGAAGCTGTGAAAGAAAATAATAACAGTTCTGTTTATATCGGAGTTGTTGGAGCAGTTACGAAGTTACAGGAGGAGTTGAAAAAAGCTAAGGATAAGTCATTTGCAGATCCAATAATCAAACATCTGATTGAAAGGTGCAGGGAATCTGAAAGTCTTGCTTCGGATGTATGCCAGGATCACAAGACTTGGGAGAAGTGCTTCAAGTACATCATGGATCAGGCACGAAAGCTCAAGAGTGGCAACTGCGCCATGGTAAAGGATTCCGTAGTCTACGAATGGGCAGAGGACTATTACAGACTGGATGATAAAGCTCTTGAAGAGAAAAAGGCTGTGGAAGCCAAGGAGAGAGAAAAGAGACAGAAAGCCGATCAGCAGAAGCGTCTGGACAGCATGAAGAAGCGTGCTGAGAAAAAGGCGGAGACAGCTGGAAAAGATAAGGTTGCCAAGGAAGCTCCGAAACCGGAAGCAAAGGCGGACAAACCGAAGAAAGAGCCGGAGAAAAAAGAAGCTCCAAAGAAGAGGTCGAATGAACTTGAAGGGCAGATGGATCTGTTCTCAATGATGGGGCTGTAAGGAGGGATGTACGATGGAAAAAAGAAAGCTGTCTGCATTGCCTAGACCAGAGGCAACAGCAGAAATGGCTGAAATGGCAGATATACTGGACGGAATGGAGCACATTGTGACTGCGGAGCTGGTTGATGATAACAAAATACTGCTTCTGAATTTCTATGAGGTGTCGAAGCTCAAAAAAGGAAAAACGGAAGCAGCATTTAGGACATTTCTGTCGAGTGATGATTATATCACGCAGGACCTGTCACAGTCAAAGGTTAAATGGCTTACAGCTGCATTTGATAATATGCAGGGTTTCCGGCTGTGGGAGTACAAATGGGATCAAAAAACATGGAAAAGCGAACACGTTCCAAAGGTGTTTATCTGGACAGCAGAGGACAAGGGCATCATGGAGAGCTTTTTCAAGGCTTACCGCAAAGACACTGACGAGAACGTATGGAATGCTATTGACAGATTCCAGGACAAGGTCAAGGCAGAACGACTGGCAGAGAAACACAGAAAAGTCCTTGATCCGATTGATTTACGGATGGAGCCGATAGGAGAGCCTTCACAGGATTTTACCGACTGGGTATGGGAGCAGGGCATGAGCTTCAGCCGGTACGGAATTTATAAAGAGACATCCAAGGGAAAGGCTGAATTTGAGTGTACGCACTGCCAGAAGACAGGAATCGTTGACCGGAGCAGGATAAGACTTCGGAACAATGAAAAGGGGGAATGTCCTTTCTGCGGAAGCAGAGTGACATATAAGGCAAGAGGAAAAATGCCATGCCAGATAGCAGATGAAAGATGGTTCATATATGTGGATCGGCAGGAGGAAGGTTTCTTACTCCGGTACTTCAAAGCATGGAGACACATAAAGAATGACGCAATGACAACAGGCAGCATATGTAAGAAACGCATTGAAGAAACCATGCATGAGTACAGCCGCTGTTTCTGCACATTCTTCGGCGAAAAGCTGATGAAGGAAAGCTATGAATGGGGAGTGTACCACCAGAAGGGGAATTCACGCTGGATTCCGGATGAGGGAAATATCGCATGCATGGAGTGTATCTTATATCCCGGAAATCTTCCGCAGACATGGGAACACACACCAATGAAGTATTCCGCACTGGAAATTCTGGCACAGAACATGCCGACCACGGCTTTCAGATACGAGGATGCCATTGATATTTATCTGGAATTTCCGAAGCTTGAGTGGTTCTGCAAAATGGGCTTGAACCAGCTGGCGAAGGATGTGGTAAGAGGCTACAACTACAGCGGGAACATGACGGGCAAGGTCAATTATAAGGCTGACACCATCTATGAAATATTAGGGCTGAATAAGGTCAATACGAGGACACTACAGGCTATAGACGGCAATCATTACGAACTCCGCCTGTTGCAGGTAGCACAGCAGCTTGGTATCCAGATGAAGCCGGAGCAGTTAAAGGAATTTTACGAAACCTTTGAATGCAATACAGATCTTCTGAAGGAGAAGAACAGATAGGTATCGCTCCATAAGCTCTGCCGGTACATAGACAGGGAGAGTGAGAGATACCCGATCGGAGAAAAGAATACCTGCATGTGGGGCTATTCCTACAACAGGTATAAAGAGAGAACGGATCCGCGAATAGAGAGAAAACAGAATATGGCACATGACTGGCTTGAGTATATAGGGTGGTGCCGGGAACTGAAATATGACCTTAACAACATGTTTATTTATATGCCTAACAATTTCAAAAAGGTACATGACAGAACCGCAGAAGAATATAAGGCATTGCAAGATAAAAAAGCTGCAGCTGAAAAGAAACGCAGAGAGAAACTTGCCGCCAAGAAAATGGCTGAGACCAAAAAGGCAATGGAAGAGATATTTACCAAAAATGAGGGTGTAAATGCTTTCCAGATAAAGGGAAAAGGTTTGATACTGGTGGTCCCTCAGAGCGGAGATGAAATACGTAAGGAGGGCGAGGCTTTGCACCATTGCGTTGGAGGATATGTTGAAAGAGTGGCAAGAGGGGAAACAAATATTTTCTTCATCAGAAAAGCAGATCATCCAGAGAAATCCTACTTCACTATGGAATGGAGAGACAACAAAATCATTCAGTGCAGAGGTATGAAAAATTGTGGAATGCCACTGGAAGTAAAAGCTTTCGTGCAGGTTTTTGAGAAGAAAATGCTGGAAGCAATAAACCATGATAAGAAACAGCAGAAAGCGAGGAGGTGTGGGTAATGGCAAAAATAAGCAGCATAAGAAAAGGTTCCGTACAGTGGAATGAAGAGGACAGACTTCAGCTGGCCACATTGCTTATAAAATGCGGTTACACAGTAAGAATTGGAAGAAAGCCTGTTGCAGGGAGAGAGAATGTGAAGAATGCTCCACAGGAATACTATGTTGAATATACGGAAGGAGGAAGCTTCAATGAATAGATCGGGGATAGAGTGGTGTGATCACACCTGGAATCCGATTACCGGATGTTTCCACGGATGCCATTACTGCTATGCGAGGATCATGACAACAAGATTCTCCGGTAATGTTCGTCTGAATAAAATGGCAGTTGATAATTATTCCGTGATAGAGCAGGGGGATAGAAAACTGTATGTACTTGATGAACCTATGAAGAATGAAACAGGACATGATCTGGTATATCCGTTCGGATTTGAGCCAACCTTCCATAGGTACCGGCTTAACACACTGGACAAGATGAAGATGGGAAATAATATCTTCGTTGGAGCCATGGCAGATGTCTTCGGAGAATGGGTACCGGACAGTTGGATAGATGAAATTATGAGAGCCTGCGAAGAACATCCGATACATAATTTCCTGTTTCTTACAAAGAATCCAGACCGATATGTTAGTTTGCTTTTGAAAGACAAGCTGCCGGAGTTACCCAATATGTGGTATGGAGTGACTGTAACAAATTCACCACAAGCAATGACAGCAGAGGCAGCAATGCAGGATCTGCCTAATAACGCACATTCATTTTTGAGTATAGAACCAATAATGGAGGATGTAATTGATGCACTGAAAATTACCATAGCCAATTTTACAGACTGGGTAATCATAGGTGCAGAAACCGGAAGGAAAAAGGATAAGGTAATCCCTAAGATTGAGTGGATAAATCACATTGTAAGCTGCGCAGACGCTTACGGAGTGCCGGTGTTCATGAAAGACAGCCTGATTCCTATTGTTGGTGAGAAGAGTATGAGAAGAGAGTTCCCGGAGCAACTGCAACATAAGAGGATCAGCCAGAAAATGCAGGATAAGTTATATGATATATGTTACTCCTGCGGAGAAAAAAATAAGAAAAGAGAAATGATAACAATTTTAGCAAGATCAAAAAGAGGGGAGCAGCCAAAACAGTTCTGTTTTATGTGTAGGAAGTGCTTTGAAGGTTTTTGCAAAGAAAATGGTATTGAGATGCCAGACTTAATGTACAGGAAGGAGATCAACAATGGAAAATAACAACATCGATAACAATCAGGTAACAATATTAGGAGATATCGCAAGCGGATTTACGTTCAGCCATGAGATATTCGGAGAAGGATTCTACAGCATGGATGTTACTATACCAAGACTTAGCGGCGTATACGATATTATTCCGGTCACTGTATCAGAAAGGCTTATAAATGTGAAAGAGGATCTCCTTGGCAGAAAGGTTCTTATAAAAGGACAGTTCCGGTCATACAACAAGCATGAAGAAAGCAAAAATAGATTGAAATTGTCTGTATTCGCCAGAGAAATTATGCTCGACTTTACTGATGATGAGACAGGAGGTAACGACGACATCAATGAAATATATATTTCAGGACATATCTGCAAGGAGCCTGTATGCCGCACAACGCCACTCGGAAGAAAAATCGCAGATCTGTTACTGGCCGTAAATAGACCTTACGGAAAATCTGACTATATTCCGTGTGTATGTTGGAGCAGAAATGCAAAGTATGTTGGAAGCCTTCCTGTTGGAACTAAGTGCGATATTAAGGGACGCATCCAATCAAGACAATATGTGAAACATGGTGAAAATGGAGAACCGGAGTACAGGACAGCTTATGAGATATCTGTTCAGACAGTAGGAGTTGAAGAAAATGACAAGTCCTAATAGAAGCCTAATCGGAAGGAGAAACAGACAATACGGAGAGATGTTTGAAAAATGGCTGGAAGATTCCTGCGAATTCTATTTTTCACAGGGAGTGGCATGTATCGACAAGACGCCAGAGCCAATGAAGCCTTTAAAGCCTTATGGTGATAGAAAAATGGGACAATATATAGCCTGCTTTACCAAAAAGGCGCAGCCGGATTTCAAAGGGGCTCTGTGTGATGGCAGCTGCATTGTATTTGATGCAAAACATACGGACACAGATAAGATTCAGCAGGGCGCTGTAACTGAGAAGCAATGGGAAACATTTGATCGTTACGAGAAGATGGGAGCCCGCTGCTATATTGTAGTCTCTCTCGGAATGAATGAGTTCTTTAGGGTTCCGTGGAATGTATGGAAGTCCATGAAAGAGATGTTCGGTCATAGGTATATGACGTTGAAAGAGTTAACACCATATCAAGTAATACAGAAATACTGCAAAATACTTTTTTTGGAAGGAGTAGAGTTACATGAAGATATCAAAGATTGAATTGGCCAGAAAAATAAGCCAGTTGAAAGGAATTGTACCAAAGAAAACCACTATAGACGCCCTACAAGGAATTTTGGTGCAGGATGGTTATTTAATCGCATCTAACACTGAACTGACCGTCAAGGCGACGCTAGGTGGCATAGATGGCGATAATTTCATCATTCCGGCAAAGGCATTTGACCTTATTACAAATCTTCCGGCAGGAGACGTATCGGTCACCTGTGACGGAGATGTGGTTACTATTCAAATGGGGAGTATTAAGAATAAATTCAAAACCTTACCGGTTGAACAGTTCGCATATGCAAGAAGTGATATAGACACAAACCAGGAGGATGTTATTCCTGCAGATGAGTTAAAGAAAGCAATTTCCCATGTAACATACGCCATTTCTGAGAATATGGGAAATCGAACAATGGAAGGAATGTTTTTTGAATGCAAGGACGGGAAACTCAATCTGGTAGGATTGGATGGTCACAGGATTGCGTGGGACAGTTTGGATATGAATGGCAGCTTCGAAATGATCGTTCCGAAACCTGCAGTTGAGAAGATCATGCAGCTGGATATGCAGGGAAATGTATCAATAAGTCATGATAAATATGGTGCGGTATTCCGGACAGAAGACTATGAGATATATACAAGACTGATCGAAGGAAATTATGTTAATTATCGCACATTGTTTACTGAAGGAGAAATACAGACGGCAGTAGAGAAAAAAGCTCTTCTGGATGCAATAAACAGGGCAAAACTATGCGGTGCACAAGAAGATAAAGCGCCGGTATTACTCAATGTTTCCGGACAGAACATAAACATCACTTATAAGAACCAGACAGCAGACTATACGGAGGATGTCAGCACGCAAATCGATGTAGGGGACGGACTGAAAATAGCATTCAATCCAACACTGGTTATGGAGTGTGTAAAGGCTTTTGAATGCGAGAATATATCCATATCCTTTACGAGCAGGAAACATCCGGCAATTATCCATGCAGAGGACAGTGATATGACAGCTCTTGTTCTTCCGGTTAATTTCAAGGAGTAGCCTTTTGGTCCATAAAGGATTTACGTATCACGGAGTAACTCGTCAATATGCAATGCAGGAGAGGGGGTTATCCCTCTCCGGAAAGGAGAAATATGATTTGCCAGAAATGCAATAGAGATTTTCCGAGACTTCTAGCTCTGTCCAGAACGGACAATGAAACGATGATTTGTGATGAATGCGGAACCAAAGAGGCTTTAGATGCTGTTGGATTTACAGAAGGAAGTCCTGCCAGAGAAGCCATATTGAAAGAAGCATATCACAAGAAAACTCCGCAAGATCGTGTAAAAGCTGTGGTTGCGGCAACCGGAAATCGGTGGGCCATGGAGAATTTTAATCTAACACACAATTAGGAGGATATATAGATGGCGAATTTTGATGAAGATATTAAGAGAATCACTGATGAAATCCTATCAGATGGAACTGTTGATCATATTATAAGAGAAAAACTGACCAAAGGAATAGAGAGTGCAATTTCTAATTCATTCAGCTATGGAAAGCTTGAAAAAGCGATCAAGGAAAGAGTTGAACAGGTTCTCGTACCTTTTATTGAGAGGTACGATATGAGTTCATATATTGTGAAGCTTGATACGATTCTTACTGAAATAGTAAATAAATCGGTTCTTGTTGACAATAAAAAGCTGCTAGAAAATTTCCGGTTCTTGATGGAGGAACCGGGTGTAACAGAGATAAAATTAACTGATTTATTTAGGGAATATAAGAAGTTTGTTGCCGGTGATATGGAGGTAGATGGCCGAGAGATTGTGATAGAGGATAATGCTGAATACGAGGCGATGGATGTACATTTTGAATTCGAAGAAGAGGGTGAGAGAAGCTGGAGCTCATTCAAGTATGCAACTATTGACTTTACAGTGGATGATGAAGAACAGCAGGATGAATTAAACAGAACAGTACGTCTTTCGCACTGGACAGGGGATAGAAAAGCCGGATGGGAAATTAGAACAGACACAAATCCTGACATATATTCACTTAGGCACATGAATAAGTTTGATTTGCTTCTTGCGAAACTGCAGAGAGCGGATGCACGAATTATCATAGACGAGACTGCAGACGAGGATTTTGTTTATTCCGATACAAAGCCAGAGCCAACCTATGAATAGCCATGAACGGTCAGCTAACATTTGATAAATTTATGAATATAACAGAGGAAAAGCCACCGGAACATAAGCAAGAGAGAGTTCCGATGGCGGATCCATGTTACTACTGTTTATGCAGGTCGTGTATCAATAATGCGGAGAGCATGACCATTACTCCAGATGAAATTCCATATGATTGGAATCCATGCTTTTTCTGTGATATGTGCAGAAAATATGACGGAAAAAGCATGAAAAACATGGAAAGAGAAGAGTGTTCGAAATATATGATAGATAATCATCATGCACTGTTAAACCGTAAAAAAATAAAAATTATAAGGTGAGATAATGAAAGAGAATGAAGCACTTAAATACTTAAAAGAGGCAAACAGAAAAAATGACATGCTATGCGTTTTACCAAATTCCGACATAGGGAAATGCATTATAAATGCACTTGAAGAAATCCAGCAGTACCGGGAAATCGGTACCATGGAAAAGATAAAGGAAGAACTGGACCGATTAAGAAATGACAACGAATGCCAAGGGCTGTATTTCACATTTGAAGAAAGGAAGGATTTAGCAAGACAGCATAAGGAGTTAGATGCATATCGATCTATCGGCACAGTAGAGGAATGCCGGGCGGCAATGGAGAAGCAGAAAACAAAGCAAGGATGGATTCCGTGTAGCGAGCAGCAGCCGCCTGTAGAAACAGAGGTTTACATACTTGCCAAGAGAAAATATAAAGGCGGAGATTGTAAGTATATCAGAACAACAGCAATGTATGAGGACGGGACGATCTTAGAAAATGATAGCTGTTGGCGTTGGGAAGATATAGAAGGAGAGTGGGACGAGGAAAACGATTGTTATATTATCCCGGAAGGCTGATGGGAAAACAGACACTATAATCCTGATGAAGTATATAACAACGTGGTTGATGATGAAGTTGTTGCATGGCAGCCACTACCAGAGCTATACATACCATGTACAAACACAGAATGCACATATCATACAGGAAACGAATGTCCTGCACAAGAAGGATGCGCAGGATATCGGCAGAATGGAGAGTGAGAATCATGGCAAAATGCAAAAACTGCACAAACCTACACGAGCATTGGTGTGAAAAAATCATTGATAGCCCATGTGAGGATACAGAAAGAGAATGCGATCAATATAAGTGTATGACACAAGCAGAGAGAATAAGATCTATGACGGATGAAGAACTGGCAGAATGGTTTTCTACTGTGACAGATGATGTACTTCGTGGAAGTACATGGAGTAAAGATGGGTGGATGAAATATCTGCAGTCAGAAGTGGAGTAGCAAGTTGCCATCAAGTTACAAACGCACGGAAACGCAGGGAAAATAGCGATTGTGTTTGTGATTTGCAAGTTGTCAGCAAGTTAAATTAAAGGAGTGGCAAGAGATGAAAATTGAATGTTTGAATTTAAGGCCTTGCAAATGTAAAGGAGAAAATTATCTGTTTCATTGTTGGGAACATTTTTCAGAGATTGTGGAACCATCACCATTGAAGGGTGGACATTGTGGTGGAGTAATTGGTTGTACTTTTGGAATTGTGGAAGATGAAAACGGAAAAGTTTTTCGTGTTCCTGCATATGAAATTACATTCACTGATAATAAGTTTAGAGAATATTGTTTTGTAGATTAAAATTAAAGTTTAGGAGGACGAACGATGGGACGATTGATTGATGTGGACAATTTCCTTGAAAGAATGGAAAACGATACCGATTTGTGTGCTGAAATGGAAAAGGACGGACTTAAAGCGTTAAAGAAATATCTTGATATGCAGCCTACCGCCTATGATGTGGATAAGGTTGTGCAGCAGTTGGGAAAGAAAAAGCAGACACATGAGCATGTTGCGGAATACGAAAAGAGAAAAGGAACTATCACAGAAGAATTTCAACAAAGAAAGGCTGTTGAAGTATTAGAAGACGCAATCGAGATTGTAAAAGGTGAAGCAAACTGAAAGGATGAAATGATGATGGAAAACGCATATACACATATTGTGCTTAAAAGGGAAGATGTTTTTAAATATCTTGAAGAGCCGGAGCAGGTAGCCATTGATGTCATGATGGAAAAGATCATGCGTGGAAGAGAAGAGGACGGAAAGAAACGTCTTAATAGCTACTACGTGGTAAATAAGGACGAGCCTTATGCAGAAGTTGTACGCGGAGTCATTATGGGTGGCGAAGCGGCAAAAGAAAGTAGATGATTAAAGTTTAGGAGGAAAATAGATGGCGAGAGAGAATGTATCATATGCAAGATGTATTTGCGATATTTGCGAAAAAGAAGAACATATTTCGCAAAGCCTTATTCTACCTAAAGGTTGGGAAACAGTAAAGGTGGGTGAAAGCAAAATGGAATTGTGTGAAGAATGTGTTGAAAAGATGAAATATTATATATCTGATTGGATAAGAAAAAAAAGAATCCCTTAGAATTTAATGAAAGATTGAATTGGAGCAGGCTCATAGAAGGTTTGTGTAAGTAAATTAAAGTTTAGTGGAGGTAAAATAAATGATTCATGCAATATGTGACTTTTGTGGAAAAGATTGTGACAGGACAGCAACTTTATTATCAATGACACCTTTTCAGAATTTTGCAAGGTATCATACAGATAATGAACCGTATGGAAATAGAGAAAAAACTAGAAGTTTTGTGATTTGTTACGATTGTCGTAAAAAGCATAACCTTCCGAATCCGTATGAAACATATTCAGGGATTACTAAGCAAGAGGGACATTATGAGAAATGCCTTGATAATTACACGGATTCTGATCTTATCGGAGATAAAAAGTACGATAAGAGGTTTGATTAAACTTAAAGTTTAGGTGAGAAACATGGAAGAAGATGAATTATACAAGACGGTAATGCTACAAATGAGAGAATTATCATGTGATGTTATTGACCAATGCATAGAGTTTGCACATCATAACGACTATGATACCGAATGGGTTCTTGACAGATTTCAAGAACAGTTTTCCAGTGTAAAACAAGAGTTCATGAAGCGAAAGAGATTAAACTGAAAGAGGTCAAGTCAATGTCAAGATGTGTAATATATCAGTCCGGTGGCTTCACGAATTATGGGATCAGCTATCGGAAATACAGTCAGGAGGAATTAGCAGAGATGGGAAATAGAGCCGTGACGGAGAATGAGAAAGCAATTAACATTTTGGAACATATGAAAAATCTCGTTACAGTCAGAATATTTGAGGAAGAAGCCCTTGACAGGGCAATCAAGGCGCTTGAAAATCAGCAGGATATTAAAAATGCACTGCATGATAAGAAAAAGCTTTGCCAGAATTTTGTCAATAGAACATATAAACAGGAACAATATGCGAGAGGCTTACTAAAAGAGGAGCCTAACAGAGAAGATGTAAAGGAAGATCTGAACAATGTGATTAAGGTGCAGGATAGAAATAACGCATTGATAGAATTTATTGAAGTTTTAGAAGATATTCTAAACTGAAAGAGAGGTAGAGCATGAGATTATATCAGGGAAATGCAAAAATCGCATAAAGAAGGAGTGGAACAATGAACATAGACGATTTGATTTGTGAATTATTAGAAGAACCATGCGCCGGAGAGAAAGGCGGAGTAGTATTCACAAGCCGTTCTGTAGAACTGATACATGAAATCGCAGAGAAATGTAAAACCATTCCGATTGTATCTTCTACGCAGAAACAGGCAGAAGAATATGCAGAAGGGATAACAGCGGAACAAGTTTACATGGACATGCTTGTTAAAATTGTCGAAGCGCCTACCAAGATACATATGAGGCTGACCACAAGAATGCTGATACCGATCATCTCGGACAAGCTGAAAGAGAGGGGAATGTGATGAGCAATAATGATAAAATTACTTCTACTGATATTAAAAAAGCTCTTGCAGAATACCATTCAAAAGATTATTTCATAACAGAATGCAAAACCTGTTCTACATACTTTCCAGATCCACAAGGCCTTCTAAAATTTGATGGTTTGGCTATACGAAAAAGCTATACAGGTCCATGTATAACAGGTTATGAGATTAAAGTCAGCCGTGGAGATTTTCTACAGGATTCAAAGTGGCATCTGTATTTGCAGTATTGCAATGAATTCTATTTTGTTGTTCCGGCCGGATTGATTGACAAGGGAGAATTACCAGACAATGTAGGGCTTATATACTATTATCCCAAAACTGGAACCTTGAAAAAAAGAAAAAAAGCTTTATGGAGGGACATAGAGGAGCCTGTAGGAGTGTACAAATATATTATATTTAGCCGGCTTGATCAGGACAGAACTCCATTTTATGAAAGCAGAGCGGAATATGCAAAAGATTACTTGAAAGATAGAAGCGATAAAAGAAATCTTGGTAAACAATTTGGAAGCAAGATGGCAAATGACCTTATAGAAGCTCAGGTGAGGCTTGCAGTATTGCAAAAAACTGAGGAAAAGATAAAACTGCTCGATCAGCTAAAAGAAGTAATGAAAAAACACGATGTTGGATTGTATTGCTGGAAGGATGATGAACTTGTAAAAGAATTGGATAAGGCGTTACAAAGCCACTATCCACGAGATCTTGACCGTGTTCGGATGTATCTACAAAATGCGATTGACAGATTAGATGTCATAGAAAAGGAATGCGGTGGAGAAGTGGACAATCAGGGGGAAGAAGATGAAAGTAGTTAGCATTTCAGATTATGGAATACAAATAAGAGAGGGAAGAGCTGAGAGAGTAGGAAAACCATATATAAACAGACTTGGAAATTCGACATATCATACGGAATTCAGAGAGTTTTATAAAACAAAATTAGGAAGACTATCTCCGGAGGAATGGTTTTCAAAGGCGAAGGAAATCGTTGGAATTATCGGAGAAAATGAACTGCTGGATGCCATAGTTGCTTATTGTAAAGAAAACTGTGCATGGCTTCGTAATACCTCTGAGAAAAGAATTGAAGAATACGCTATTGCGTGCCTTGCATCTGGAGCATATACACACTGGAAGGAATTCAAGATGAGAGAGAAGCTGCCAGCGCATAAAGCAATAATCTTTGAAATGAGTGATTTTGATGATTGATATATCCGCCATACGATATAAAGGAGTGATTAAAAGTGACCTGTCTTGGTTGCGGAAGAACACTGAAAAGTGAAAAAAGTATTCAGATTGGATATGGACCGGTCTGTTATAGAAGGATGTTCCCTGGAAAAAAGAAGACTACCATGGATGGAAATAGGAGAGATTACTCTCTGGCAGATGATAAAAATTATTCGGTACCAGGTCAGTATAGCTTATCTGATTATATAGACATGTAAGAAAAAGTTTACAATGGAATAGAAAATTTATGTACTTTTATAGAATAAATTGCTATAATGTAATTATTCAAAAATACGTAAGATACAAGAAGAAAGGCCTTCTTGAGATATACAAAAGGATAAAATGTATGTGTTAAAGGAGGTCTATTTTTATGGGAACAGACAATGAAAGGCCTATCCTCATCACCTTGTCAAAAGAAGATCTGCAGGAACTAATGGAAAAGGCAGCTGTAGCAGGAGCGAAAGCTGGAATCGACAGGTATGAGGCAGAATTGAAGGATAGGCAGAAAAAGTACAGGGATAAGAGGTACCATAACACAAAGTTGCTTCTCAGAAATTATCGTATGCTGCAGATCAATGCGGAAAATTCTGTTTTTGGTCGTAGTCAGATGGAAGAATCTGCAGCTGATATTCTGGATAATATGATGAACATGTATAATGATGAGGTAATTGTGGAAAGTATAAAGACCAGTGCCACAAGAACGGCCATCATTGTAAGTCATGTAAAGACTATGATCCGGATGTACCAGATATGCTGCGAACAATCCGGAAACGAAATCGACAAAAGAAGATATGATATTATTTACGGATTATATATTTCGGATCCGAAAATCACCAGAAAAGAACTTATGAATAAGTGGAATATTTCATCAGACACCACCTATACAGACGAAAAAATAGCCATTGAGAGGCTTTCTGCTCTGATATTTGGCGTGGATGGTTTGACTTAACATATAATATCCGTATCCGAAAAAGTATCGGTTGACACCCGATTATACAAAGTGTTATCTTGTATTCGTAAAATCATATCAGTCAACAACCCCGGGAATAGAGTCCTGGGGTTTTTTGCTCCTTCTCAAAAAATGTGAAGGAGGTCACAAAATGACAGGGATAATTGTTCTGATTATCTATGCGCTCATTATGGTGGGTGCAACAATACTAATGACAAATAAAGAAGGAAACATGGAAAGGTTTTGCGTGGGAGACCGAAATACTGGGTGGTTTGTATCAGCATTAAGCATAGCAGCTACTTGGATTTGGGCGCCTGCACTGTTTACATCCACTGAAAATGCCTATACGAAGGGCTTTGCAGGGCTCTTCTGGTTTTTGGTACCGAATGTGTTGTGCCTGATCTTATTCATACCTTTCGCAAGAAAAATAAGAGCAGAAATGCCACAGGGTATCACATTGTCTGGATATATGCATGAGAAGTATAAATCCAAATCAGTGAGGAATGTTTATCTGTTCCAGCTTGGTGCGTTATCTGCATTATCGACAGGAGTTCAGCTTTTGGCCGGAAGCAAGATATTGAGTATGATCACCGGAATTCCATTCTGGTTAATGACAATCATAATGGCTATTATAGCATTCTCATATTCTCAGTTTTCTGGCATAAAGGCGTCAATCCTTACAGATGCAATCCAAATGATATTTATGTTGATCGCAAGCGTATGCTTTGTGATATTCGGCATCCGGAACGCAGGAGGCATAGATACTTTGGTGAGTGGTCTTGGAGGAATCAATAGTGATGGATTCTCGCTCGTGTCGGAAAGAGGATGGGAAATATTCCTTGGTTTCGGGCTCCCAACAACAGTAGGACTTCTTTCCGGACCATTTGGCGATCAATGTTTCTGGCAGAGAGCGTTCTGCGTAAAGAAAAATAGAATAGGCAGAGCTTTTTTTGTTGGAGCGTTGCTATTCGGTACTGTTCCGTTGTCTATGGGGATTCTTGGATTCATCGGAGCAGGAACCGGATATGTTGCAGCTGATACGGGAGTGATTAACTTTGAATTGATAAGCACATTATTCCCAAGCTGGGCGGTGGTTCCGTTTCTGTTTATGGTTGTGTCCGGGCTTTTGTCTACGATTGACAGTAATTTATGCGCCATCGCATCTCTTACGACAGACATTAAGACGAAAAAAACCTCAACTTTTGGAAAAATTGCAATGATCTGCCTACTTCTTGTAGGAATTGCCGTTGCAAACATTCCGGGATTAACTGTAACACATCTGTTCCTGATGTATGGAACACTGAGAGCAGCAACCATGCTTCCAACAATCTTTACTTTAAAGGGAGTTAAGCTGACTGCGAAGGGAGTTACGACAGGAATTATCTTTGCCTTGGTTGTAGGGCTTCCTATTTTCGCCTACGGAAACATTTATAGCATAGCGACATATAAAACAGCAGGAAGCCTCTTAACTGTGCTCTCGGCTGGAATAATTGCTATTATTGTATCACATATCCAAAAAACAGGAGGTGCGATACAAAATGGGGAGTGAAGCATTGGGAAGAAAGCAGAGAATCAGTAATGATGCGTGGATTGAAGCCATGGCAAACATCGAGAAGTCTGTCCCCAAAAAGGATTTGGATTCAAAAGTGAGACAAACCGTCAAGGACATTAAGGAAAAGACGGATGGTAAGAACGTTGCCTATGGATGGAGCGCAGGAAAGGACAGCATTGTACTTGGTAAGATCTGCGAGAAAGCCGGTATCAAGAAATGTGTTCTTGCGGTATGCAATCTTGAATATCCAGCATTTGAGGCGTGGGCGAAGGAGAATGCACCGGAAGGGCTTACCATTGTTAATACAGGGCAGGATATTGAATGGCTGAAATCACATCCGGAAATGATTTTCCCGAAGGATGCAAAGACAGCAGCCACATGGTTTAAGATAGTACAGCACAGAGCACAGGAAAAGTATTTCAGGGAAAACAACCTGGATATGATTCTGCTTGGAAGGAGAAGGGCAGACGGAAATTATGTTGGAAGAGGATCCAATATATATACAAACGCCAGAGGAATTACAAGATTCAGTCCGCTGGCAGATTGGACACACGAAGAGATACTTGCCTATATCCATTATAACAAACTTCCTGTTCCTCCTATCTACGGATGGGAGAAAGGATATCTGTGTGGTACACATCCTTGGCCAGCTCGACAGTATATGAAAACAGAGGAGCAAGGATGGAAAGAAGTATATGAAATTGATAAAAGTATTGTGCAAGAGGCCGCAAAGCACTTTGAAGGTGCGAAGCGGTTTTTTGATTCTATAAAATAACCGGTTGCAGCCGGAAACGTCATTGTCCTTCAGAAATGGAGGAAATATGAAAATAACAACTAAAAAACTATCAGAACTACGTAAGCCTGAGAAGAACGTACGGATTCACACAGAGCAGCAGCTCCGAGAGTTTGAAAGAAGCGTAAAGATGTTTGGCCAGATCAGACCGATTGTCATTGATGAGAACAATGTGATTCTGGCCGGAAATGGACTTTATGACACTTTGCTTCGTTTGGAGTATGAAGAGGCAGAGGTTTATCAGTATTTTGACCTGACAGAAAATCAGAAAAAGAAACTTATGATAGCAGATAACAAGATTTTCTCACTAGGCATTGAAAACCTCGATACGCTGAATTCATTTCTGGAGGAGCTGCATGATGATTTAGATATTCCGGGATATGATTCCGAAATATTGAAGCAGATGGTATCGGAAGCAGACGATATCACAGAGAAGCTTTCTTCGTATGGGACTTTGGATGATGAAGAAATCAAAGCCATTAAGGAGAAAAATGAAAAGGCATCGTTGCCGGAGCATGGAGAAGAAAATCCAAATACCGGCGTTGCATACACTGCATCAGAAGTACCTCTGCAATCTACAGGGGATACTGATAATGGGGAAGATGGCGAAGCCGCCGATGTTAAGAAATTTGTCATCTGTCCTAAATGCGGTGAGAAAATATGGCTGTAAAAAGACGAGAGTCCAGCATTGATGTTGTAAAAGCAGCCGAGATACGGATCACCAATGTTTTTAACAATGGTCTTCCTGTATTTATGTCTTTTTCCGGCGGGAAGGACAGTTTGTGTATGGCTCAGCTTGTGTACAACCTTGTGCAGAGGGGAAAGGTAAATCCCTCTCAGTTGGTCGTGCAGTTTATCGATGAGGAAGCAATATTCCCATGCATAGAAAAGACAGTGAAAAACTGGAGAAAGCGATTTATTCTGATGGGGGCTAAATTTGAGTGGTATTGTTTGGAAGTCAGGCATTACAACTGTTTTAATGAGCTTTCCAATGATGAATCATTCATATGTTGGGACAGAGAAAAGGAAGATGTCTGGGTAAGACAGCCTCCCTCATTTGCAATCAGAAGCCACCAACTACTTAAGCCGAGGGTGGAAACGTACCAGGACTTTCTTCCAAGGACCTGTCAGAGTGGAATAACAATGACAGGTATCAGGACAGCAGAGTCCGTTCAGCGATTACAGAATATCGCTACAATGACAAGAGCGGGAAAAACCATGACAGCAAAACACCAGATATTTCCGATCTATGATTGGACCAATAATGATGTCTGGCTTTACCTTCTTAATGAACATGTGGAGATACCGGATATTTATCTGTATTTATGGCAAGCAGGAACAAGGAAAGGACAGTTGAGAGTATCACAGTTCTTTTCCATAGATACAGCTAGAAGCCTTGTAAAGATGAATGAGTATTACCCAGATCTGATGGAAAGGGTAATTCGAAGGGAACCAAACGCATATCTCGCAGCCCTTTATTGGGACAGCGAGATGTTCGGCAGGAACTCCGCGACAAGAAGAACAATCGAAGCAGATTCCAACAAAAAAGATTATAAGGCAGAGCTTATAAAGATGTTCAATAACATGGATGTGTATTTTACTACGGAGCATAAGCGACAGATTGCATCCAAATACAGGAACTTTTTCATAAGAGTAGCCCCTATTGCAACAGAAAAAGATTATAAAATTATTTACGAGGGACTCATATCAGGAGATCCAAAGCTGCGCACCTACCGAGCGTTATTTCAGAGAATATATGGCCGTTACATTTCAGAGGCTAAAAGGGAGGAGGCGAAGCGGATTGAATGATTTGAAAAAACCATTGTCTACCCTGCATTGGGTAGATAGAAATAAGCTCCGGGCAAACAGTTGGAACCCCAATAAGGTATCAAAGCAGAACCTGGAGTTGCTAAAGCAGTCTATTCTTACAAATGGATGGACGTTACCTATTGTTGTTCGTCCAGACTATACGATCATTGATGGATATCATCGCTGGACTGTGGCTGGGCAGGAACCACTTATTACCATGCTTGGAGGTATGGTACCGGTAGTAATTGTGGAGCATTCTGAAAAATCTGAGGATATGTATGGAACAGTTACGCATAATCGGGCACGTGGTACTCACTTACTGGAGCCGATGAAGGCTATCGTAAAAGACCTTATGAATGAAGGTAAAAGTATTGAGGAAATAGGAAAACAACTTGGCATGAAACCTGAAGAGATTTTTAGGCTATCAGACTTCTCAAAAGAGGATTTTTTGAAGATGATGGTAAAAGGTCGGGAAAACTATTCAAAAGCCGAGTATATAACGAAGTTTTAATGTTAAATCGTGTAATATGCGTTGAATAAAGAGCGGTTGAGAATATCTTCCGCTCTTTTCGTATACACGAAAGAAATCAAAATAGCAAGGAGGGAGGTAAATGCCGACACCAAGGAGTCCAGATGTGGACAAAAGAAGTGAGGAGCGCAAGAGAGCAGAACAGATGTACCTTGATAGTAAGGGAAGTTTGAAACTGGTAGAGATTGCTGAGAAATTAGGGCTCCCAGACAATAAAGTTCGCAAGTGGAAGTCACTGGACGGGTGGGAGGCAAAGTTACACCCTAACAATACTGAAAAGAGCAAAAAAAAACCAGTGGAGCGTTCCACAAAAGGCAAAGGGAGCGTTCCACCAAAAAGAGGAGCCCCAAAAGGAAACCAGAATGCAAAGGGAGGACGTGGGAATCCACATCCTAAGCCGCCCATAAAGCATGGAGGTTATTCTTCTGTATATTGGGATACGTTGTCAGATGAAGAAAAGCAACTCATTGATGAGTTATCGGATGATACAGAAATATTGCTCATGGAGCAGATAAAACTATTCAGTGTCCGAGAACGTCGTTTGATGCAGGCTATCAACAAATACAGAAATTCTGCAGAGCCTGTTGCCCTGAGCTTTACACAGAGAGGAGAAAGAAAAAGAACTTTTGATGGTACAGAGGAACAGAAAAAAGCTGATAAAGAGGAGTATGATCGCAGGATAGCAGAAAGTATCAAAAAAGAGGAGAGGATGCCTGGAAGAGAATACAGTACATTTACCCAGACTGAAAATAAGGACAATATCATAGCCCGCCTCGAATCTGAGCTATCTAATGTGCAAGCTAAAAAAACAAAGGCGATTGAAGCACTATCTAAATACCGCATGGAAAAAGCGAGATTGGATAGCGAGAATGCCGGAAATGATGCCGTTGACGATTGGATTGCAGCTGTATTGGGAGAGGATGTGAGCGAAAATGGATAAGAGATCACGAGCCTTGAGGCAGCAATTCTTTAGAAAGAGGATCCCTGTATATAGGAAAAATCCGGTGTTATTTGCAAGGGAAGTGCTGCTATTTGAACCAGACGAATGGCAAAGAAAAGCCTTAATGGATTTGGCAGAGAATCCCAAAGTTGCTATCAAGTCAGGACAGGGTGTTGGAAAGACAGGTATGGAGGCTGTGGCGCTTCTGTGGTTTCTGACTTGCTACCCGTATCCGAGGATTGTTGCAACAGCGCCGACAAAGCAGCAGCTTCACGATGTTCTGTGGTCTGAGGTGAGCAAGTGGATGAGCAAGTCTCCTTTGCTATCAGATATCCTAAAATGGACAAAGACCTATATCTACATGGTTGGAAACGAAAAGCGTTGGTTTGCTGTAGCCAGAACTGCAACAAAGCCTGAGAATATGCAAGGTTTTCACGAAGATAACATGCTGTTCATAGTAGACGAAGCTTCTGGTGTTGCTGATCCGATCATGGAGGCCATACTCGGAACATTATCTGGAGATAACAATAAGCTTTTGATGTGCGGGAACCCAACTAGGACCTCCGGCACTTTTTATGATGCTTTCAATGGTGATAGAGCTATTTATAAATGCCACACAGTATCATCTGCAGATAGTCCGAGGACAAATAAGGAAAATATACAGTCGCTGATAAAGAAATACGGAAGAGAAAGTAATGTGGTACTTGTCAGAGTATTCGGAGAATTCCCAAAACAGGAAGATGATGTATTTATCGGACTGTCCATCATTGAACATTGTACAATGCTTGATCTGCCAGAAGGAGAACCAGTAAGAAGGATTTCGCTTGGTGTCGATGTGGCCAGATATGGCTCTGATGAAACGATCATAGCGAGGAATGTAGGTGGAAATATTACCCTTCCGATAAAGTTTAGAGGGCAAAGCCTCATGACCACAGTCGGTAAGATAGTACATATGTACAGGGAAACGATAGTCAGTTTCCCGGCGTATAGAGGAAAGATATATGTGAATATCGATGATTGCGGACTCGGAGGCGGTGTAACTGATCGTTTGGAAGAGGTAAAGCGGGAAGAGAAGCTCATCAGAATGGTTATAGTTCCGGTTAATGCTGCCGGAAAGGTGCCGGATGATGTCGTGGAGGATGGAAGAAACAAAGTAAAAGCGTGTGACATTTATGACAACATGACAAGTTACTTATGGGGAAGTGTAAAGGATAAATTAAGGCTCGAAGAACTGTCGCTTGAGAATGACAATGAGCTTGTAGCGCAGTTATCGTGCAGAAAATATAGGCTTACGAGCAGAGGGAAAATACAGCTTGAAAGCAAAGAGGAAATGAAAAAGAGAGGGATTGATTCGCCGGACAGGGCGGATGCAGTTGCTCTTTCTTGCTATGAGAAGAAACAATTTGACATTAGCGGTCTGACAAATTAGGAGGTGATAGGATGCAGAACGAAGAAAAGACTAAGGAAAATCAGAAAGAAATACGAAGTGACGGGTACAAAAACCTGTTAAACAAGTACGGCACCAAGAATGACGCCTCCGAACATTATGCATTTGAGTCAGACGGAATCATATCAGATGTAGACTTGGAAATCAACTACGAAGAAAATGGATTGTTCGCAAAGATTATAGACATTCCTGCAGATGATGCAGTAAGGGGAGGGTGTAATTATAACATATCCGATGTGGACATTACGACCTTTATTGATAAATCACTGGATGAGTTGGATTTCAAAGCGAAGGCTGCGGAAGCTCTTAAATGGGCTAGGCTGTTCGGCGGTTCCATAATGGTGATGTTTATTGACGATGGAGGAGAGCTTGACGATCCTGTCGATTGGGATAATATTCAGGGAATTGATGAACTGCAGGTTTTTGAACTGCCCTTTGTTACTCCTGACTATAACAGCATTTACAGAACAAGCGGAATAAAAAATGGTAGAAGTGGCAGAAGCAAATGTGGTATGCCGGAGTATTATAATATCTCCCCGATTTATGGAGGCACCTTTAGGGTTCATGAATCGAGATGTCTTATATTTAGGAATAACAAAATACCTATGTATTCATCATATCAGCAATATCGGTACTTCGGAATTCCTGAATATATGCGGATACACAGAGAGTTACAGGTTACTACTACATCCCATGGGAATGGTGCAAAGCTGCTCGATAGAGCGGTACAAGCCGTATATAAAATGCAGGGACTTGCGGAACGGATTCTTACAGAGGATGGCGAGGAAGAAATCTTAAAAAGGCTGAATCTCATAGATATAGCCAAGGGCATATTGAATTCTATAGCCATTGATGCAGATGGAGAAGATTATCACTATGAGACAGTTACTTTTTCAGGAGTAAAGGATATCGTCGATGCAGCTTGCAATATGTTGTCCGCAGTTACGGGGATCCCGCAGACGAAATTGTTTGGACGTTCTCCTGCCGGAGAAAATTCTACCGGTGAGGGAGATATGGAAAATTATTATGGATTCATCGGGAATATCCAGGAACTTAATCTGAAGAAAAACATAAAAACTGTGATTGACATTATCCTTAGTGTTGGAAAGTACAAAAAGGAATTCGATGAAATACCGGATTACAATTTGGAATTCAAACCTTTGTGGAACATGGACGAGAAACAGCAGGCGGATACAGACAAGGTAAAAGCAGATACAGAGTATGTAAAGGCACAGACAGCGCAAATATATGTTGACATGCAGGCAATCGATGCAGAAGAGGTTCGAAAAAGACTTTCTGAGGATGGAGAGTTTACGGTCAATGATATTATTTCAGAGGAAGGATGGAACGATACTGAAACTGGAGAATCTGAAGAAACAGTGGACACGGCATTACCGGCACAGCAGAAACTACCGGATATAGAAGTTCAGGAGACTGAAAATACAGATTCTGATATACAGCAGTCAGTGCTTCATTTGCAACAGATCATACCAACTGGATGCGGAGTAATCGTTATGCGAGACGGAAAGGTTCTAGTTGGTAATCGTAAGGATAGCGGACTTATTTGCGGACCCGGAGGACACATAGAAGCTGGAGAATCACCGGAAGAGGCGGCGATTAGGGAAACCAGAGAGGAATTTGGAATAAATATCGCAGAGACTATACCGGTATCATTGATTGCCGGAATGCCTGAAGGGTATTGCCCGTCCCAAGTATTCTTATGTACGGAGTTCTATGGAGAGCCGATTTCATTTAATGATGAAATGGAAAATGCAAGATTCTCAGAGATAGGAGAAGTTCTGGAGGAGGAATTGTTTTTGCCGTTCAGACTTGGCTTAGAAGAAATGATGAGGCAGCTGCACGAATGCATGTTGACGGAATCTTCTGCTTCGAGTAATATTAAAGCAGAAGCTGATGGTGGTCCTGGATCTGGAAGAAAGCCGGAAGGCGGAGGGGATGATGATGAACCACCAAAGGACAGCAGCGGAAAATCATACAAGAGAAAAGCGGCTAAAAATGTTTCAGTTAAAGAAGCTGAAAAAGTTGGGCACGATATAAACAATATATATCACGCCAAATACAATGGTAAACGTAGCGGTATGATCACAACCTATAACCCGGATGATGATATTGCTTATAATTACGCATTTGAGTGCCATGGATTTGGTGAATATAATATTTTCAGCAAAGTTGAAAATGTAGATTAGGAGGTGCTTTATGGCAGAGGAATTGAAAGAGGCTCTTAGAAATGTGCCTGACAGTTACGATGACTTCGTGAAAGGTTCTTTTGCGAGCGTAAAAAGTGATGAAGAGTGCCAGAAGAAACTCTTGGAGTATCTTAGAAAAAATCCGGAAGCACAGACAGACGATGTGATTGATTACATTTTCGATGAATTAGTAGCATAATTAAAACGAAGGCGAGCCTTGCAGAGATGTAAGGCTCTTTTATTTTGTCCTGTAGGCCTGTTATATCGGCTCTGCGGGGCTTTTTTGGTTCATACTATGAAATAATCGTCAACGAAAGAAAAAACAAAATCTGAGGAAGGAGGAAAAGACAGTGAAACAGGATAATAAATCAATGCAGCTGCTCCGTCAGGATATGATTAAGCACCTAAACGGGAGAACAAAGGTAGAAGCGAAATACACTCCTAGTTATCCGTACACTGCAGAGCGGGAGTATTTCAGACTGGTCAATAGTTATATGGCCATAGAGAAGGAAATTCTGGAGAAGTATATCCCAGAGCTCAAACAAATACTCAGTGAAGGAACCCAGTACAACACGGATTCCAAAAAAGACAATATGAAAAAGCGGAAAACATCTCGTTTCTCCGTAATAGACAACACGATTGTTCGCCTGAACATCCTTTTCAGGAACATACAGCGAGAACTTGAGAGTGCAATTGGTATGTTTGGCTTGAAGAGAAAAATGCGGGAGATAGCAAACCTTGATTACAAAATGACTATAAAAGAATGGAAAAAGGTTATAGGAAAGACATTAGGTATCAATATCATGGAGGATTACTATTCCGGAGACTTCTACCAGGAAATGATTGAGAAGTGGATCAGTGACAATGTCGACCTGATTAAGACAGTTCCAAGTGATTCACTTGGGAAAATAAAGCAGCTGGTATATGAAAACTTCATGGGAGGAAAGACAAACACAGATATTATCAAGGAACTACATCGTCAATACGGAATGGATAAGAGACATGCCAGATTGATAGCAAGAGATCAGACAGGTAAACTCAATGCCCAGATTACAAGGCATCAGCAGAAGGATGCAGGAGTAAATGAGTATATATGGAGAACCTGTCAGGATGAGCGTGTCCGGGAAAGTCATAAAGAATTACATGGAAAGAAATTTAGCTGGGACAATCCTCCAGATGTTGGAAGAGGAAGGAGATGCCATCCAGGAGAGGACTATCAGTGCAGATGCAGAGCAAAGCCTGTATTTGATGTATCTAAAGTTAACATTGATGTTCCGTTTCAGATTCAATGGGATAAGGAAAGCATGGAGAGGAGGTGAAAGAAGTGAAGAAAATCAGAATTGACAGCATTGCTGTTGACGGAACGTACTATACGGATGAAGGATATCTCGTTGACCATCCCATTGTAACGAGGTGCGGTATTTTTGAATACAAGAATCCGGATGGTACTACACGCAGAGAGCTACGCTTGCCTGAGGACGTCTTCAGTGAGAAATCATTAAAGAGTTACAAAGGCAAGCCAATAATCATTACCCATGACGCTGGGGAAGTTGACAAAAATAATGTCAGACAGGAGCAGATCGGCACTATCATGAGCGAGGGCTATAGAGACGGAGATTGTGTCCGTTGCGAGATCATCATCCATGATGTTAATGCCATGAATAAAGCCGGCCTCAAGGAACTATCCCTTGGATATGCGTTGGATACTGAGGAAACTCCCGGAGTATACAGGGGAGAGCATTATGACTGTATACAGAGAAACATCGAAATCAATCATCTGGCACTTGTCGGTGAGGCAAGAGCGGGAGACACCGCTAGACTGAACATTGACGGGAAAGATGATGATGTACAAATTCTTAAAGGAGGTAAAGAAATCATGTACAAACCCAACAGTGGTCGCAAAAACAACAGCGACGGAGAAGATTTGACACCAGAAGAAATGGAAGCTGCCATTGCTTTATACAAAGCACAGAAAGCGGCTTCTCAGGCATCCGGGGTAGAAGGGTCCGATGGGGACGAACCCGGAACAGAGGAACCAACAAATGAAAAGACGCCTATCGAGCAGGTTCGTGAGAACATCGATAGAAGGGATGCAGATGGATCAGAGATGTCACCTGAAGATATCATTGCAGCCCAGAAAGCAGATCTTGACACACTGCTTACAGAGATTGATAAGCTTCAGGCTTCCAATGACATGAACAGTGACAACGGAGAACCGAGTTCAGCAGAGGGAGAACCCGCTATTCCTGATGAAAATAATATGGATTCTGGATGCAATCCTTCTGCACAGGAACCTGAAAAGAAGGTAAACGCAGATTCTGTTGACCAGATTGTGATGGATAGACTTGATGTATGTCGAATGGCAGACAAGCTCAATCTTGATGGAGTAGAGAACCTTTCCGTGTTAGAGGGAAGAAAACGCATTATCAAAGCTGTTAATCCTAAGATTAACCTGGATGGTAAGAGTGCTACCTACATTACAGCTGCTTATGACATTGCAAAACAGTCGTTCCATGAAAGGAAGAGTACTGATGATCAGCGCAAGAAGATGTTTGAAGATCAGGTTCGCAAGGATTCCAAGGAAGAGTGCGGATCCGATTCTGCAAGGGCTAAAATGATCAAAAGAATGAAGGGAGGAGACAAATAATGAGCATGGCAGTACAGACAAGTTATGGTTTCAGCTTTCCCAAGGGAGTAGCCGGCGGGCTGTATGATTTATCAGCCCATGAAGTAGCAACAAGACAGGCAGAAGGTGCCGGAGTAGCGTTTGGAGTTGGAGTTGTAATTGGCACCAACAAGGGCGTAGATGTAAAGATTCCTGTATCTTCTGCGACATCAGATGATTTCGAAGGTGTAGTTGTTCATAACTCCGTTATGGTGGAGATGGATATGGAAAACAAGGTTGCCATTGGAGATAAAAGCACAGTTGGATGCTTGCAGTATGGCCGTATCTGGATCAAGACTGCATCCAAGGCAAATCCTGCATACAAGGAAAAGGTTTACATGATTACGGATGGTGACGAAGCAGGATTATTCACTACTTCTGATGATGAATCCACAAAGGTCGAGGTAAACGCTATTTTCCTTGGCGAAACAGATACCGGAATTGCAAACGCAGAATTCAGACCGGGCGCCGTAATTAAGGCAGCCGCAACTGAGTAAGAGGAGGAAGTTAACAGATGAAAGAATTCAACAGAGATGACTACAACGCACTGAAAAGCTCAAACCTCGTGAAAGGGCTTGCAAATAGCGCACAGCTTCGCTTTGACAGTGTTGAATCTGCCACAGCATTCTTTGCAAGAGAACTTGATCAGGTAAAAGCAAAGACATATGACAAATTATATCCGGAGCTCTCCGCTCTGGCATACTTCCCTATTACCTCCGAAGTAAATGAGGGAGCAGAAACAACAACATACTACAGCTATGATATCACTGGAATGGCTGCCATCATCAACAACTATGCGACAGATCTTCCGAGAGTAGATGTAAAGGGAGAATCCCACACTGCACATATCAAATCCATTGGCGACAGCTACGGATACAACGTACAGGAAATGCGTGCATCCAGAATGGCCGGTAAGTCCCTGGATGCAAGAAAGGGAGCTGCTGCAAGAAGGGCATCCGACTACATGGTTAACAAGATTGCCTTTGCCGGAGATGCAAAGCATAATCTTGTAGGAATCTTTTCTGAGGGTACAGATATTCCTCTGTATACTCTGTCTGAGGTTGCTATTGATGGAAAGAAGTACACCGACTGGGCCCACAAGACTGCAGATCAGATTCTTGAAGATATCAATGGAATGCAGAAATTCGTTGACAAGATTACAATGTCTATCGAAAAGCCAGACACTCTGGCTCTTCCTGCATATGTATATATGGACTTGGCAACAAGACGAATTCCGGATACGGAAACGACTGTCCTCAGCTTCGTAAAAGAGCATGCTCCTTATCTGAAGAATTTCGAGAGCATGGCAGAGCTTCAGGATACAGCAACGGATATCAATACATCCGGAAAGAATGTTGCGTTCATGTATACTAAGGATGCTGAGAAATTCAGCCTTGAAATGCCGCTTCCTTTCTACCAGTATCCTTTGCAGGTACAGAAACTGGAAACAGAGATTCCTTGCGAGGCAAGAACCGCAGGACTCATCATCTATTATCCGCTCTCTATGCTTTTGGCATATGGCGTGTAAGGAGGAAACAGCATGAAAGTAATCAACAAATCCAGAAAGATTATTGGAATAAACGGGGAGCCTTTGCTCCCCGGAGCAGATACAGAGTTGCTCGCAGGGCAGGAAACACATCCTGTTGTCAAGTTTTACCTAGAAAAGGGCATTCTTGTGGACGCAGAAGACACATCAAAAAAATCTGATGGTATTAGTGACTTAGAGAAAGCCAAGATTGCCGAGGCTGCCATTGCTGAATATAAGGCAAAACAGGAAGCCGTCATGGCCGCAAAAGCGGAGAAAGTGGCTGAAATCAAAGCTGTAAAATCTATGAAGAAAGAGGAACTGCAGCTGAAAGCCGCAGCTCTCGGGCTGGAAGCGGCAGACGATATCAAAGCGGAAGATCTGAAGGCAAAGATTCTGGATGTTCTTAACGCAGAACTTGAACAGATAGGCTAAGGAGGCACATATGGAAGCACTTGATATCATTAGAAAAACAATGCCTGAGTTCGAAAAGGTCGATGATGATACAATCAAGACTTTCATATCGCTTGCAGAGCCGTTGATATCAAAGAAACGATTCGGAAAACTGAATGAGCAGGCATTGGCATACTTATCGGCTCACAAAATGAAGCTGCGTGGGCTTGGAACATCAATAGGAATAGGCACAATAGGAGACACCTTTGGTCTTTCTTCTGTTTCGGAAGGAGAAACATCGGTGTCTTTTTCGTCCACTCAGCAAAGCCGCCTAGGAGAAGCTGATGGAGAATACGCTCTTACCATTTATGGTACAGAATATCTTAATCTGAGAAAGAGGGTTGCAATTCCTATAGTCTGCGGAGGGGAGACTGTGATCAGTGGGTGACGATAGGTTGACGCCGGAAGGAGAAAGAGTATTCCGAGAACTGAAAAAGCTTGGAGATATGGTTGTTCAGATCGGATTCCAGCACGGAGCTGCCACAGAAGAGAATGGGGCGGATGTCTGCGATGTGGCAGCGTTCAACGAACTTGGCACCGAGACTATTCCGTCTCGTCCCTTCTTGAGAGATAGTGTTGACGACAATGAAGACGAGATAGTTAAATTTTTGCAGTCGAAAGTTGTTGATATTATACATGGAAAAACAGCAGAACAGGTATTGAAGGAAATAGGAGTATTTCAGAAGGATATGGTTCAGACAACGATAGAGGATGGTTATTTTGAGCCAAATTCAGAGGCAACTATCAGAAGAAAAGGAAGCTCTCATCCTCTTATTGATACTGGAACTATGAAGAACTCTGTTAATTTTGTCATAAAGAAGAAAGGGTGATTAAGGGTGCCTCTTGGATTGTGGAGGAAAAAGCATACTATACGACGATTCAATGGATGCATGGAGGTCCAAGATGGCTACGCCATTCCAGAATCGTACAATGACATAATTATACTAATGGATGTGCAAACAACTAAAAAAGGGCACGTAACAGATGAAAGCGGTGATTATACGCTACAGCGCCTCAAGGCTTTTTCGGATGATGAAGTTATGACAGCAAGCGAGGCTGAAAAACGAAGGGCTGACTGCCTGTGGTTCCAGGGGAAATGGTTTGAATGTGTATCATCTATTCTTAGTGAAAATACAGTATTGAAGCATTACACGAGTGAATGGATTCAGTGCTTGAACCAAGAGGAACAGCCGATAGATCCAGACCAAACAGAAAAAGAGGAGGAGGAAACTAAGGTATGACAATAGACGAAATGCAGGAACGGATGTTGAACATCTTGGCCGGATATTATAGAAATAATCATGTATTTCATGCGTCTCAAAAAATGCCAAGGTTTCCAAATCCGTATATAAATATCAAGTTTTATAAGCATAAGAAGACGAGCAGCCCGATATGCCGGTTTGATGAGCAAGAGCAGTGCTATAAAAATTACTGGACAGCTCATATGTATGCTGATATCAACCTATACACAAAGGGCGAGAATATAAACAAAGGAAAAGGAACCGCTGTCTACAAAGATACCTCTATGGGAGATCTGGAAGATTTTTTGCTGTACCTTTCGTCTGATGAAATGGTGGATGCACTGGCAATAGAAGGATTAACCATAGAAACTTCAGATGTCGAAGGTCTTGGTGGGCTTGTTAATGATAACAGTACGTTTAATTACCGAGCAATGACTACGATTGGCATATCTTTCACAGAGAGCGCGTATGGGAAATATAATCAGCTAGGCATAGGAATTATACCAAATGCTAGCGGAGGCGGTTCAGAGGCGCTATTAGAGGCTTCTGACATCATTGAGACAATAAACTTAACAGGAGGATTTCAGAAATGAGCAATAACATTAACGATGTAGTAGATGTTACAATTGCAATCGAATCGCCGGCAACGGACAGCGCATCCTTCTCAAATTTGCTGCTTGTGGTACCAAAACCTACAAATGCAGGTGACGAGGAAATGACCGGAGTCATTGTTGTTCAGAGCGCAAAGGATTTAACAGTGTTTGGCTATACGAGCGAAGATGCAGCATATAAAGCTGTTGCGGTGGCTTTTAATCAGGATATGAGACCGGATGAGATATATGTAATAGCAAGAGAAAAAACGCTTGAGGCTGATGAAACGATTGCAGACTGTCTTGACAGAGCTGTTTCAGTGAATAAGTGGTACGGATTTGCTTTGGTTTCTTATACAACATCGTCCGACCTTGAAGCTGCGGCAAAGTGGGCAGAAGCAAACGGAAAGCTTTTTGGATTTACTTTTACATCCGGTAATTGCCCTATTAATATGTCACCCTATAACAATACATTTGGATTTTTTGCTGGAGACATTAAAGACTCAGCTATTCCTGACGGTAATACATATGCGTCAATTGCGTATATGGCAAAATGCTTTTCCTACACACCTGGATCCGAGACTTGGTCTCTCAAGACACTCAGGGGAGTGACGGCATCCAATCTGACACCTACGAAGGCAAAAACCTTGAAGGATGGGAATGTAAACTTCTATCGAACAATTGCAAACAAAGATGTGGTCCAGGAAGGAAAAGTTGGATCAGGAGAATGGATTGATGTAATCAGATTCAAAGAGTGGTTGATCAATAAGATTCAGATCGATGTTTTCAATTATTTGGTACAGAATCCAAAGATTGCGTACAACGATGGAGGAATCACTGGGATACAGAATGTGCTCGAGGCTGCTCTGTCTGCAGCACAAAAGAATAACGGAATTGATACAGACAGAATAAAGAGTGATGGAGAAGTTGAGAAGGGGTATACAATTACAGTTCCGCTGGCATCGGAGGTGAGTGCATCGGACAAGAAGAACAGAAAGCTCTCTGGAGTATCATTCACTGCACGTCTTGCTGGCGCCATTCATGAGACACAGATTAAAGGAACATTAGTATATTAAGCAGGAGGTAAATTGATATGGATGTAAAAACATACAATCCCAAAAAAGTAATCATTGCCCTTGGATCGCATGTTGTATCAGGATATGCAGATGATTCATTTATCACCATTGAATCTTCTGGAGACGGAACAACAATGAAGGTAGGGTGTGATGGAAGCGTCAACAGATCCGTAAGTCCAAACCAGGCATACAGCATTAAACTTGCACTTCAGCAGAATTCTCCTACAAGTTCATACCTCAATAAGAGATACGCCATGGATCAGGAGAATGGAGATGGACATTTCCCTATTATCATCAAAGACATCATGGGAAAAGAGCAGTTTTCCACAGATGTAGCGTGGGTAACAAAACCCGCTTCATGGGGAAGAGGTAAGGAAACGACAAATCGAGAATGGGAGCTTGCCTGTGGCGAAGGAAAGTTTGCTGAAAATTAAGTGGAGGTAGAAAATGATCAAACAAATTGAACCGAACAGGGTTTCGTTGTGCGGGGTAGATTTTGCAATCTACCCCTTTGGAGCTATGAAAGCCGCAAATCTATCCGGAGAACTCGGAAAATTCCTCGGACCGATTGTTGCTGGTTGCCTTCCACTGATAGGAAGCAACGATGATGATGTACTGTCCATGGATCTAAAGGATGCAATGCCTTTGATCACAGGGGCTTTTTCAACGCTTGATGGAGATACAATCGAAAAACTTTTCCGAAAGTTGCTGTTGCAGCAGAATATCTCTTGTAGTTATACAGATCCTGCAACCGGACAACCGGTACAGACATGGCTTACACAGGATGTTCTGGATCAGATTTTCTGCCAGAACGTTGATGATATGTATCGACTGGCATATGAGGTTATTAATGTAAATTTCAAGGGTTTTTTCAAGAAACTTCTCGGCCAATCTGGAGGCCTTTCTCAAAAGGTAGTGACGATCTTGTCGGGAAGTATGGAGAATTCGACAGAAGCCAATTTACCGACCTCGAATTGAGAATGTATGTCCTGATTCAGAATGGAATGGCTTCTATGATGGAACTTGAAGAATATTACACACTTGATGAAGCGTTGAAGCTTTATGCACTTATGGTCATGAGACAGGACACAGAGCATGGGATGCTTGAAGATAGCAAACACAGCGGGTAGGAGGTGACACCATTGACGGTTAAAGAACTCATGGTCGCTTTGGGCTACAAGGTAGATGAGCAGTCTCGTAAAAAAGCACTTGCTGACGGAAAAGCTTTGAAGAACTCATTGCAGTCACTGCTAGGTATGGTTGGAATAACAGTATCCATAGCAGGTATTGTGAAGTTTGGAAAAGACAGTATGCAGGCAGCTTCTGATGTTGAGCAGATGGAACAGAAATTTAATGTAGTTTTCGATAATTTATCTGGACAAGCTGATGAGTGGGCTGGAAATCTTGCTAACGCCATTGGAAGATCGAAGAACTCCATTAAAACGTACTTGGCAGACAACCAGAACCTGTTCGTTGGTTTTGGTATGGCACGTGACGCTGCTATGGAAATGTCAGAGCAACTTGTAGAGTCAGCTATCGACATATCGTCCTTTGCAAACCTGGACGAGACTACGGCTATTAACGCCATGACAAAAGCGGTAATGGGCGAGAGCGAATCTGCAAAAACGCTAGGAGCAGTACTGAATGATACTACCAGAGCGACAGCAATGGCAGAACTTGGTTTTTCTGGTACATATGAGAAGCTGGATCAGCTGTCTAAGATGCAGGTAAACTATACTGCCATAATGCAACAATCAAAGGATGCTATAGGAGATGCCGCAAGGTCTATGGACTCTTTTGAGTCCAAAACAAGGCAATTCCAAGCACAGATAAAGGATATCAAGGAAAATGTCGGAAGATTTATTCTCCCGTATGCGACAAAGGGTTTAAGTCTACTTTCGAAGCTTACAGGAAAAGTAAAAGAATGGTCTGACAGCCTTGGAGATGTTAATGAGGAAGGAACTAAGGCAAACAAGATATTCACAAAATTTACGGAGTATGGAGAAAAGGCCAAAACTGTTATCACAAAGGTGGTTGATGGCGGAAAGAAGCTTATAGACATGGTAGGCGGAGGAGAGAATGCTCTTAAAATGCTCGGAGTTGTTATAGGAGCTATAATGGCATACAAAGCCGGAGAAAAAATATTATCTGCAGCTGATAAATTCAAAAGTTTCTCTAAGGTACTTGGAGGTATAAATCTTAAAGCCCTAGCAATAGTAGCAGTCATAGTGCTGCTTTTTTTATTGATTCAGGATTTTATAGGGTTTCTACAGGGGAAAGATTCTTTGTTTGGAACATTGCTTGCGAATGCAGGTGTAGATGTAGATGCTACAAGAGAAAAGTTCTTTGCACTGAAGGATAATATCGCACAAATCATAGAGTATATAAAACAGATCTGCGCACCAGCGTTCGATTCTCTGAAGGATTTTTGGGATGAGCACGGAGCTGAAATTATTGCATATGCACAAAATTTGCTAAACGGAATTGTTCAGGCGGTATCATTTATGGTCGCCGCTATAGAGCCATTCGTATCGTTCATAGCAAATTTATTTCAAGGATTATTTGCTTTGCTGGCCGGAGATACAGATGGAGCGATAGAATCATTTAAAAATGCCTGGTCAAGTTTCAAGGATTTTATCTCCAATATGTTTAGTGCGATTATGTCGTTACTGGACGGATTATTTGGTGGATTGCCGTCGAAAGCCCTTACTTGGGGAAAAGATATGCTACAGAATTTTATAAACGGAATTACCGAAAAAATAGGGGCTTTGAAGGAAAAAATAAACAGTGTCGGAGATGCGATCAAGGAAAAATTGCATTTTTCGAAGCCTGATAAAGGGCCTCTTGCTGATGCAGACAAATGGACTCCTGATATGATGGACCTGTTTGCACAGGGAATCGAAAAGGGAAAGGAAAAACTCAAATCTACAGTCACTGGAGTTGCCGCACTGATTAAGGGAGTGGTGACCGGAGATGTCGGAAATGGGTTAAGTGCACTGGCTGGATCTTCGGAAGCATCTGTGCAGACTGCAGGAAATGTGTCGAACAGTAATATGACAATTGTACAGAATAATAATTTCCAGAACAGCTTCAGCGGAGGAGACCGTGAACAACAAACACAGGCTGCTAAGCAGATGAATAAAAATGCACACGACGCCAGCACTTATCTGGCACATGCCGTAGCTTTAGGGAGGTAGGTGTAATAATGAAACAGAAAGTGGTAACTACTGTAGCGGGTATTGAATTTGATGCGTTGATAGAAGCTCAGGAAACACATTCTGCTACAGTACCGCAATACCCTCTTGATGAAGGGTATAGCGTATCTGACAATGTTGCATTGGACCCTACCGCACTGAAGCTGACATTGTATGTGACGGCGACACCGGTTACGTGGCTTTCGAGGCATGGAGTCGGAGACCAGCGTGTAGAAAATATCTGCAATCAGCTGTTGGATTTATACAAAGCAAGAAGCCCTGTAAGTGTAACTACTCCGAGAAAATCTTATGACAATATGATCATAAAGAATATCACAATCAGCGACACTACACAGGCTGGATATGCAAAAGAGATACCGATTGAATTTACAGAGATTACAGTGACGGCTGCGAAATCAGTAGTTATTCCTGCGGAATATGCTAGAGGAGGGAATACGATGGAATCGAACGGAGCCGCCTCAACGACAAAAGCGCAGAGTTCTACTCCGACAACCGCATCGGACAGACAAAGCGGGAAGGCAAGCGGAGATACTACAAGTTCATCCAAGAATGGCAGCACGTTGCTTTATAACATGGCCAGCGGTTTAGGAAACAAGACCGGATGGTATTCTTTAGAATGACAGGAGGCTGACAGATGCTATACATTGAAGTTCCGGATAAGAACGATAGTATAAGCCGGATCACACTTTCTGGAAAAGAGTATTATATCCGGTTTACCTATAACCCATCATATGACTATTGGTCATTTGGCCTGTATAAGACCAATATGGACCCTATTTTACCAATGACAAAGATTGTTCCGTTCTCCCCATTAACTTATTTTTACACATATACGGATCTTCCTGATGGGGATTTCGGGTGCTTTTCTGTAGACAAACATGTTGGAAGAAATGCTTTTAAAGAGAAAAAGGCGAAATTCGTCTATATACCAAATAGTGAGTTGTGACAGGAGGTCGGTTATGAATTTTCTTAGGCAATACAGTATTTTATTCGGAATTCCAGGACAGATAGGAACGGAAATTTCCAGTGTTGGAGTTAATAGACCACTTCATGTAAATTTCTCACTGGAAAAAGCGGATACAGAAAGTAGCAATACAGGAAGACTGCAGATATCAAATCTGAATAGTGAGCATAAAGCATTACTCAGCGAGGATAAGTGCGTGGTTGAGATAAAAGCAGGATACAGCGACACACTCGGTACAATCTTTATCGGCGGTGTCGCAAATCCTTCTGAAACACTGAACAATGCAGATAGAATACTGGAAGTTGAATTGGTAGATGGTTTATCAAGCTATGATGCCATTGGTACCATGTCTATTAGCGGAGTGGTTACGGGAGATAAAATTCTGTCAGAACTTCAGAAACAGATGGGAATTGAGTCGTCTATCATTACAGAAAAGGCATCAGCATTGCTGCGGACAGCAAAGTACAGCAACGGATATTGCTCTGTTGGAAAGAGAAAGGCGGCACTACAGTCTCTTATGGAGAAAGCTGGTGTTAATTATTCTTTGCAAAACGGCGTTTTACAGGTGTTTTGCCAAGGAGAAGCCATAACAACCAAAGCATATAAAATTAGTGCGGAAACAGGGCTCATAAGCATACCGAAAAAAATAAGCATTACACAAACAACTGCATCAAAGAGCGGTAGCGGAAAAGTATCAGCAGCTGGATCCGCATCTTCGGATAGTTCAAATGGAATTCCTGGATATGAAATTGAATATCTGATAAACGGAGCAATCGGCATTAACGACCTAGTACAGGTGGAAAGCCGCAATCTAAACGGAATTTTCCGCGTAAAAAAGCAGTCATATTCAGGAGACAATTACTCCGGAGATTGGAAGTGTACGGCACAAATAGTGGAGGTGGTAGCATGATACAGGAAGTAGTTGAGGAAATGGAAAAAATGGTCAAAGATGTACTTAACAACAGCGTACACACTGCTATGCCTGGTAAAATACTGACATTTGATGATGCTACTGGAATGGCAAACGTTCAACCGATTGGAAGTTTTTTCTGCGGAAAAGTAGAAATGGACTATCCTGTCATACCTTCCGTACCTGTTTGTATAACTGCAAATTCATCCGGTATCGCCTCGTGTATACCGATAAAACCTGGAGACACATGTTTGCTTGTTTGTGCGGAACAAAGCCTCTCTGCGCTCCTATCAGAAACGACGGATGCACAATCAAATGAGCGATTCGATCTTACAAACTGCATTGCTGTTCCGGGATTACAGAGAGCGCCAGTAGATGCCCAGAAAGAAGCAAATGAAAAAGAGGCTGTAGTAATCACGAATGGAGACAAGAAGATTGTTATAACGGAGGAAGGAATTGAAATAACAGGAGATACCAAAATTGAAGGAAACATAGAAATCAATGGAGATGTAAGTATCAAAGGAATTACTAAGTTTGACGGCAAAGTATCCATCAAAGGTAACCTGGATGTAGATGGAAATATCACAGCTACAGGAAATATTACAGGTGCGAACACGGAGGGATGACAATGAATGACTTGCAGATGACAAGAGAAGGAGATTTGTATGTAAATAATGATATAGCAGTCACTGACAGCATCGAACAGGGAATTTATATCAGACTTAGGTGGTTTTTCAAGGAATGGAAGTTTGGACCGGATTACGGAGTTAAATACTTTGAAAATATCTTTGTTAAAAATCCTAATAAGCAGCTGATCATAAATGATATATCCAAACAGATATTGTCAGTGGACGGAGTAAAAAGCGTTGACAATGTGACTGTTTCGATAAATTCAGCAACAAGAGAGGCTGTGATAAAATATACGGTCACAACAGAGAGCAAAGAGAGATTTGAGAGGGAGGTGAATATATGGAATATGGCGTAACGGATAAGGGATTTGTCATGAAAAGGTTTGACACAATTCTCAAAGAAGTACAGGAAGATCTTTCCGGATCCCTTGGATTCGATGTATCGCAGAATCCACAATCACTGCTCAACTCTGTCCTGATCATTCCGTTTTGCGATAAAATAGCAGAAATGTGGGAGGTGGCACAAGAGAGTTATTATGCAAAATACCCATCTACAGCAGAAGGAGTAAATCTTGACAATGCATGCCAGTATAGCAACGTATTCAGACGAGGAAATAAGCATACCGAGTACACAATACATTGCACTGCGAAGGATGGAACGATTGTTCCTGAAGGAAGCCTCATATCGTCAATTACAAATCCTGTAGTACAGCTTAAAAGTACAAAGGATTCAGAGATTACGAGATCATCCTGCAATGCAATATGTATAAAGCCAGTTACAATCGTTGAAGGGACTTACAATGTAGAGCTGAATGGCAAAATGTATAGTTATAAAGCCACAGGAACATCGACAGCAGCAAGCATAGTTAACGGATTGGCCGGAATAATAGAAGTTGCTGGATATACTGTTGCAGCTGATACAGAGAATGGGACACTTACCATAGAGGATACAGTGGCAGCTCGCAGTAATGATGTGTCGCTGTCAAGCAATCTTACTACAGAATATGTGGTAAGTCTAGTACACTATTACACAGTTGATTATGGAGACATTCAGTGCCCGGAAGGTACTATTTGCGAGATTGCATCAAATGTAACTGGTCTGATATCTGTGGTCAACAAAATAGAGCCAACACCTGGAAGAATTCAGCAAAGTGATATTTCTTTCCGGCAGGATTACATAAGAAAATCATATGGAACATCATCAACAATGACAGAAAGTATCGAAGCATATATTCTGGAAAACGTTGCCGGAGTGAAAGATGTGAGGTGCTACGAGAATCCATACAATGTAGAAGATGAACTTGGAAGGCCTCCACACTGCGTTGAAGTTATAGTTGATGGCGGAGATGAGGAAGCAATAGCCAAGGCAATTCTCACAAAGAAATCCGGAGGAATTGAGACTTGCGGCGATATTATGGTCAATGTTCTCGGAGAGTATGGGGATGAGATACCGATAAAACTGCGAAGACCGGAACCTGTATATGCATGGATCAATGTCGAACTTACTACAGATGGAAGTAATATTAACCCAGATTATGTATCCGTAGTGCAGCAAACCATCTGCGAGAAGGCATCCGGAATCTCTATTGGAGACAGTTTAATGTCACAGACATTCATAGCAGGAATATATCAAGCTTTGGCTGGTATTTCTTATTGTAAGATCCATGTGGCAAGTTCGAGTGATATGAGCAGTAAACCAACTGATTTTGCAGAGGGAAATATATCTGCAAACCAGAGGCAGGCCATAAATGTGGACGCAAGTAGAATTGAGGTGAATCTATCGACATGAGCACATACGACGATTGGATAGCCAATATTCCTTTCCAGTTCAGAGATAAGCCGAATATATCTGCGATTATTAAAGCTTTTTCAAAGCAGCTGGATGCTGTGAAAGCAGTCAACCGACAACTTACAGAGGCAGTAGACATCGATACGGCACGTGGCATGAATCTTGATATGATCGGTACCATCGTTAACGTTACAAGAAAAGATGCTCATGTGCTGATGAACAGGGAAATGTCCGTAGTTATTACGGACGAGATGTATCGGAACGTGTTAAGGTTCCAGGCACTGAAAAATAATTCCGATGCGACATATGCAGATATTATGAAAGGAATGTATCTACTATGGGGAGATGCAAAGATAAAGTATGCCGAAGCAATCCGGGAACCAGCTTCTATCGAAATAAGCATAGCAGAAATTACTACCGATGAGACAGATCCGGCGCTAATCAGGCCTATGGTCATTCGCCCTGGAGGCGTAAAAATATTATTTCGATCAAGTTATACGGATAAGATTGATATGGTATCCTGGGAACGATTCGGGAACTGCAAATTATCCTATGAAAAAAATCATCGATGGAACGGAGCATTCCGCTGGAATAGTGCTATTCGGTGGCACTCTGACGGAGTTACTTTTTCTAATCATTATGACGGATTATGCAAATTTGACGGAAGCATAACTCATCAGGCAGATGGTGCAAAATACAATTATTACGATGGGAAGAACCGGTTCAATGGAAAAATTAATTGGGGGTCATTCACAGAAAAGGAGGACATTGACTTGGCGGATGCAGTATTACTTAATCAAGCAAAAAGGAAAATCTTAAAGTCTCATTTTGATGCCGATACATCTTGCATAATAGCGGGGTTTGTATTTGGAACAGGATTGGGAGCAGATGGAAAACCATATGTGCCAGATGTAGATCAGACCGAATTGGTTAATGAAATCGTCCGGAAGAAACTTGATAGCAAGATGCGAATAAGCGACAGCTGCTATAGATACACAGGAATGCTGAGTGAAATTGAGGGCAATGGCAAATACATCACGGAAATTGGACTAGTAGATGAAGAGGGTGATCTTGTTTGCATTAAGACCTTTGATAAGAAGATTAAGAACAAAGAAGCAGAAATGACATTCAATATCGACGATATACTCGCATAACTGATATCGATATAATCCAACAAAAAGCAATACAGACCGCACATATGCGATATAATTCGCGATGTTTAAGAGGGTCTGACATCAATAGGGGCGTATGCCCCTATTTCTATGCAAAATATTATTAGAAAGAGGTGTAAAACATGGCAAAATTTGTTATTCCTTCAGAACCCGCCTTGAACATTCAAAATGTCAACGAGGTTCTGGAGACAGACCCTGTGCTTGCATCGTTTATAAATGGCTATTTTCAGCAGCTTCTTGAGAACGATCAGGCACTTAAAAATCTGATTGAGAGAAGACCTCCGAAAGAAGAACTCGCAAAGGTAGCTTCAACCGGAAGCTATAATGACCTTTCAAATAAGCCTGAGATTCCTTCAGGAGAAGCGGCAGATGCAAACATTGCAAATAATGACACTACTACGGAAGCCGGTTATGTGGCAGATGCAAGGATTGTCAAGAAACACGGTGACGAAATTGATTCCTTAGCAGATCAGGCGTTCTTGTCTAAATATGGTCTTGTGAACAAAGAAACCGTGATAGCGGATGGAACGAGCGGTGGAAAGGTTATTACGGTGACAACAGATGATGCAGTCGTTACCACAACATTTTCTTTAAATGCTGCCACAGGTGTTAAGACTATAACAGAGATTATTGTTCCTACATCTGGAAGCTATAAATACACCAAAACATCGGTGATTACTCCAACCAAGACAGGAAAGACCATTAAAGAATCATATATAAAGGAGGATAAGTAGTTATGAGTTTTGTGGAAGCTGATTATGGCGCATCGGAAGGCGCCGCTCTCGTTGAAGTTCTTCTCGTTGGACTTACAAATGCAAAGTTGGTTTGCAAATCTACAGTGGAAGAGGATGAAGGAAAAACAATCGTGGTTACTGATGGTGTTACAGCAGTTACCGGAAAGTTCAATTCAAACCTTACAGCAACATTTGATCTTGCCGGAAAAGCTGCATACAAAGTAACTGTATCGAATGCTGGAGTCACAGAGTTCGAGACAATCGTACACTTGAGTGCCGGAGAATATAAAGAAATTGAGGTAGGCCTCAATACAAATACATGGACCGGATTAAAGAACATTGTTAATGCACATCTGGAGACTACATACTGCAATATCGGTGACGAGATCAATGTAACTCTGAATACTAAAGAGGTAATGACATACCGCATAGCAGCTATTAACCACGACCAGCCACACCAGTTGATTTTTGAGCCTAGACATTGCATGGAGACCGCAAGACAGATGAATCCATCCAACACTAATGCAGGAGGTTGGAATGCTTGTACGATGAGAGAATGGCTGAATGGAGTATTTTATCAGGCATTACCGGATGAACTAAAAGCAGTGATTTCAGAGAGAACATTCAAGACTTCAATCGGTAATCAGGGAAGTGCTCTGCAGGAGGCTACGGATAAGATCTGGTTGCCAAAAGAATGGGAGGTATTTGGAACACAGACATATGCTACAGCTACAGAGCATACGTCGGATACAGCACAATTCCCAATTTATGCAGTTGCATCAAACAGGGTAAAGACCTATGGAAAATCTGGTGGTTCAGCGGCCTGGTGGCTTTCGTCTCCGCACTCCGGCAGCGCTACGGACTTTTGCATTGTGACTGCCGCGGGTGCGGCCAGCGGCGGCCACGCGAGCAGCTCGTATGGCGTGGCCCCCTGCTTCCAAATCGTTTCATCAGAATCATAATCATCTGGCGGGCTTGTCCCGCCTGATAGTAAGGAAAAAATATGAGTGTTTTAGCAAGGAACAGAAGCACATCCGCAATGGAATTTTTAAACACTGCGCATGAACTCGAAAAATTTACAATTGAGGCGTGCCACAGAGAAAATGTAATACCGAAAAGGTACCGGCTATCAAAAGGGAAAGATCTCATGGAGTCAGCAAAAATTGTGAATAATAATGTGATATATGCAAATTCCGTGTTTCCCAGAACAAAAGCAGAGTACCAAAGAAGAATAAAATTTCAGAAGCGGGCAATTATGGAAATACAAATTATGCTCAAAGATCTTCGTCTGCTAAGCGAAATTCTTCCGATCAGTGATTCGGTCCTGGAAAAATGGACCGGGTATCTCATCAATGAGGAAGGATACATAAAAGCGTGGATGCAGTCGGATAGGGGCAGGTTTGATAAATTGGAATAACAATACAGTGGTTGCATTCTGAATTAAAATCATCCGTGGTGGTGGTTCAGCGAACTGGTGGCTTTCGTCTCCGAACTCCGGCAACGCTACGAACTTTTGCAATGTGACTACCGCGGGTGCGGCCAACAACAACAACGCGAGCAACTCGAATGGCGTGGCCCCCTGATCCCGTGCATGTGTAACATTTGTAGTCTGAGTAGGTCCGTTTGGACAGAAAACAATCATTTTTGCACGGAAGGAGAATGCAACCATCGGGAGGAACTCCCGTAAATAAGTACCTTCATACAAGCATCCGGACGCTTCTTGCATGGTGCCTGTGGCGAGGCATTTCATGGGTGTGCGTTATGTATCTAATTACATACTAGCCAAAAGACATAAGATATAGGAGGTGCAGCTCCAAAAATGAACAGTGAAGAGAGAAGAGAAGCACGTTACCAAAGAAGAAAAGCGAAAAGAGAAGAGAAAAGGGCTATCAGAAATGCTGATCATACATTTCAGAAGGTTACAGAGTTTGGATCCCTTCGTAAGTCATTTTACAAAGCGAGGAGAGGAACTAACTGGAAAGCTTCTGTACAAAAATATGGATGCAACGTGCTTAGAAATTCATACGTCATTAGCCGTAAAATGCGGAAACATCAAAAGATAAGCAAAGGATTTATAGAATTCGACCTATACGAAAGAGGAAAAATAAGGCACATATCTTCGGTACATATTACAGAAAGGGTACCGCAGAAGGCGGTCTGCGATTATGGCATAGTTCCGATTATGGAGAAATCTCTTATTTATGAGAACGGAGCTTCCCAAGAAGGAAAGGGTACCGGATTTAGTTCTGATCAGTTGATAAAGGATTTGCGTCGGCATTACAGAAAATCCGGATTTACAAATTCTGGATACATTGTTATGGGAGATGGACATGATTTTTTTGCCAGTCTCAGACATGATGTCATATATAAGAATATGTGCAAGATGATTACAGATCAAGAGCTCATAAGACAGACGATGGATTTTATATTACCATTTGGAAAAGGGCTTGGTTTAGGGTCCCAGGTATGCCAAATAAATGCTGTAGCATATGCGAATGCGATTGATCATTACATCAAAGATGTGCTGCGGAAAAAATATTACTGCAGACATATGGATGATTGGTATGTGATAGTGGACACGAAAGAAGAGGCTGACGAGATTTTGAGAGATATTTCCCAAATGTATGCTGAAATTGGAATTGAGATGAACCCGAAGAAAACGCAGAAAATAAAGCTTTCACATGGCTTTACTTGGCTGCAAGACAGATATTTCCTTACAGAGAAGGGAAAAGTTATACGGAAAGCTTCTCATAAGAGAATAGCACAGTACCGCAAGAAGTTAAAGAAAATGGCGGTCAAGGTGGAAAATGGCGAAATGGATTACAACGCAGTTAGAAGCTTTTACGCATCCATATCCGGTTATTTAGCACATAAGGATGGATATCTTACAAAAAGGAGTCTTGCCAATCTTTATAATGAATTATTCATAGAAAAATTTATGCAAGGAGGAATGCGAGATGAGCAAATTTTTGCTACTTAACAAGTTTGATGTGATCATTGACATAGTGGATGAAGTACGCTATGTAAAAAAGAATGAGAACAATTTGGTGGTTCTGTGCCACCAGCATGATGCGCAGGGATACATCGGTTCAGATAATGAAACGATATATCCCAAGATCGGTACACAGTTTCGCCCTTCGTATGATGATATTGCGAAGGAGAGTGCAGTTGATGAACTACCAGAAGGCGTAGTTCCGTTGAGGTATAAATATGACTGGGAAACTTGCAAGATTGTTGAGAATGAAGATCCATATCCGGCAGACAACACAACTCTTACAACAATGGCAGCGTTAAACACAGCAAATCTTGAATATCTGGCCATGATGACAGATATAAGCTTATAAGGAGGGGGTCAATATGTCAAAAGCAAAAGTGGTGGAGCACAGCCCAAATTACGAAAAAGTAAAAAGATTTTACGACAGGAAGCTGTGGTCAAAAAGAAAGGTTAGGGATGCAGTTACCCATCCTGAAGGAAATCCATGGATAACAGAGGAAGAATATACAGAAATAACAGGAGAACCATATAATGAGGAATGACAACATCTTAGGGATCTGCGAGAAGCAGGCTGAAATCATATCACAGTTGTCAGATTTGGTTCATGTATTACTGGATGAATTGTCTCAGTATAGAAGCGTCGAGCAGGAAGAAAAACTTCTCAATGAGTTAGAAAATGAGGATATATAAAGTGTAATGAAGCATCGGTTAGTGGCCGATGCTTATTTTTATGTGGAAGGAGACGAGGTATGGACGACGTAAAACTTGCAGAAGCACTTTCGGATCATAAGCACCGGATCGGATCACTGGAGCACCGGATGGAAAAAGCAGAGAATCTGATTGAAGAAATCAGGAGCATGTCCTCATCCATCCAGCTACTGGCTCAGGAGGTTCAGAAGCAAGGAGAAAAGGTTGACAGCCTTGTGGAAAAGGTGGAAAAGACAGAGGAAGCTCCGGCGAAAGCGTGGAGCAACCTGAAAACCGTAATAATCACAGCCATCACGACAGGAATCATATCTGCAGCGATGGCTGCAATTATATCAATCATTTAAGGAGGAAAAAAACAAAATGAAAAAAATTAACTGGGTAAGAAAACTTACAAGCAGAAAGCTGTGGACAGCAGTGGCATCCTTTGTGTCCATGATGATCGTGGCCACTGGCGGAGCTGAAAACACAGCAACACAGGTCACGGCGCTCATCATGGCAGGAGCTTCCGTTGTGGCGTACATCATCGGAGAGGGACTGACTGATTACGCAAACACAGGAGCGAAAGACCAGGATGAAGCTCAGGAGTAACAGAGGGAGGCGATAGCCTCCCTTTTGAACCATGAAGGAGGATATAACCATGAGAAAACAGGTTTTATTTGACGGACCAGATATCTCAAAGCATAACGGAAATGTAAACATGAAAAAGGTTAGAGATGCAGGAGCGAAACGTATCGGACTAAGAGCTGGATATGGAAAGGGAAATGTAGACCAAAAGTATATCGTGAATGCGGAGGCGTGCTACAATTTGAATGTGGTTCCTATGCTTTACTGGTTCAGTTATGCTTATAATGTTGCAATGTCACAAAATGAGGCCAGAGAAGCCATCAAGCAGGCGGCAAAGTTCTGGAAGTCGTGTCCGATTGCATTCGACTTTGAGTATGACTCTGTCAACTATGCAAGAAAGAACGGAGTGGCCATCACGAAGATATTGGCTACTGATATGGCAATCGCATTCCTGAAGGAAGTGAAAGCTAACGGATACATACCAGTGATCTACACAAACAGAGACTATATGATAAACTACTTTGATCTTTCCAAAATTGCAACTGAAGTAGGAGAAATCTTTGTTTGGTATGCAAGATACACTAGCCAGCTGACAGGAGCTGAGGCTGGTGTTGCAGATGTGTGGCAGTGCACATCATCAGGAGCGTGGCCAGGAATCAGCGGGAATGTAGATTTGAATCATTTTTATTCTGACTTAGGAGACACAAAAAAGGCAGATAGAGAGCCCGTGATTAACTTGAACATTTTAAGCTTTCAGAAGGCTTGCAACGCAGACGGGATAAAGGGAGAAGATGGAAAAGCTCTTAAGGAAGACGGAATTGATGGAAAGAACACGCAATATGCAAGAAAAGGACTGAACCTACATGCAAAGAGAATCGGACTTAAATGGAAGACTGGAAGCACTGGACATGTTGTGAGGTGGTGGCAGACTCGCTGCAACGAGATACTCAGACACAATAATGATGTGGATGGGAAGTTTGGAAATAACACAAGAAGAGATACAATAGAACTGCAGAAAAAGCTGAATCTCAATCCTGATGGAGTGGCAGGATATAATTCGATTCAGGAAGTATTCTATAACTGATAGTAGATAGTTGTTCCGGAATGGTTATAACCAAATACGCTATAAAATAACAAAAGACACATGAAAGTGTCGAATAATGTTATTTTATAGCGTGAAGGAGCAATGACGTATGATAAGGATTTTACTATCTACAAGGCTCGGCGAAATTAGGTGGACACAAGCGGATCTTGCGAGAGCCACCGGGATAAGACCAAACACAATTAACGAATTGTACCATGAGCTCGTTGACAGGGTGAACCTGGAGCACCTGGACCTTATATGCGAGGCACTCGGGTGCGATCTCGATGAGTTAATTGTTAGGGTACCGGATGAGCATCCAAAGATCATACATACCAAGAACGGTTCCTTGATTTCGTCTCATAAATAGCGCTGCAACACTATTTATGTAGAAAAAGGCGTTCTGAAATGCAAAAGGAACGTCTTTTTTCATATATCAATTCAATAATTCATGCCTGTTCTCTTCTAAAGCGTCGTAAAGATATTTCAAATCAAAATTATTATCCTCATAGCCTTCTTTGATAGTATTTACATAAAACTCTGAAGGTAATCCCGGAAGATATTTTTTGTTCATAATATAAACCATTGCGGAAACAGAAGATTCCTCTGTGTACACTGTTATGAGATGCTTTTTGTAATATTTTGGGAAGCCCTCATATATGTCAAGCCGTCTCTCATCAGATTTAGTTATTTCCCATACAAGGACAGGAACTATTGAACCGGAACTTTCCGTTATTGTGGCGTGTGAGTTATTCATAGAGCCTCTAAATATTAGCTTCCAGCCCTTCAAAAATCCGGTAGTATATATTTTAGCATTAGGACAACGATAGCTCATTTGAGCCAAATTAAGATTACTTCCATAAGCAACATAAAGCATAATTATTATCTCCAATCTCACCGTACAGCCGATAGGACAGCATATTTATTTATGCGGCTCTGCTGGTCATTCCGGCTGCTTTTTTTAATGGCGCCATGATGTGCAGTCTGCAGGTTTTGAATTCATCTCCATATAGACCAAGGCGTTGAGTAAGTATATTCCTCATAATAGTTACTTTCTGTTCCGGTGTATATCCAGCCATGGAGCGGAATACAATTTTTTCCTGTGATGTAATGGACCATACTGAAACTGCCAAGCAAAATTGAATATAAGCTTTGATTTTTCCAGCGTGAAGAGTGCTATTGAAAAGCCTGAATTCTACAGTTCCCTTCGTAAAGTAGCTGTGAAGATTAACGCCGTGATATCTGGTTGTATTATAATGTTGATGATCAATGCCTCCACAGTAACCATCATTTGCTCTGCTGTACCAGATTTCTTCTGCCTTTTCCTTAGTGATATCCTTGTCTTTTTTCATGGCAATAAGCAGATTGGAGTTTAGCTTATGACACCAACTGGATTCTCTATCTCCGATTTCAAGAGCCTCGTATATAAGATCCTGTCTTGATGTCATGAAATTTACTAGCCTGCGAAGGGATTTCGGATTGTGGTTCGCTCCGTCAACATGAATGTGTATCCCACAGCTACGGTGAGCTTTTGCGCCACCTTCTTTCAGCCTCCTGATTATTCTCTGAAGTAATTCAATATCGGAATAATTCAAAGGAGGTGTCACAAATTCTACCCTATATTCATCGAGGCTATCTGCGGTACCATCATTTATTACAGGTGTTATGGAAGAATCTCTCATCACTTTCCATTTGCGAGCGGCCTGATCAATAATTGTGCGAGTGTGATAGCAAGTCGAATCTGGACGGGATGCGGTTGTTCCAAGCACTTCTGCAACGATGTCAGCTGCTTTCTTTCTTGTAATACCTGTCATTTCAACTTCAACTCCAAACTTCTGGTTCTTAATCATATTGTACCTCCATTTTTATAAAGAAATGTTCTAACGTGTTGTATTATTATTCTTATCTGTTGCTATTTATATATTACCATATGCACAGCCACAGTCAATAGTTTTATCTAAAATTATGAAAAAAAGTTCTAACAAGTTAGAACAAAAGTATTGACTTATGGAACATATGTATTTATAATATGAATATATCAAAAATCTATTATATGGGGAGGTAACTATGGTTTTAGATGTTGATAGAAAGAATGCTGTAATAGCAGGAAATGAAATATTTGAAAAATGCATATACTTGATACATTTTAGAGATGCAGATGAAACAAAATGGGCACATGCACTAATTGATGAGATAGGTACCGATACTATCAAATTTAGAACGGCAGCAAATGCTTCTCCTATTGAAATACAACAAATTGATATTTTAGATATTGGAGGCCCAGAAAAAGAAAAACTTTTCGACAGGGAGGTTTTGAAAGCACTTTATAGGGGCGAAATTTATTTTGACAGCAAACACACAACAGAGAGGATATTGAATTAGGAATGGAGGCTTTTGTATCATGATATCTTATAAACCGCTATGGAAGACTCTTATCGAAAAAGAGATTAACAAGACAACACTACGAGACATGGTTGGATTCAGCAATGGTACACTGTCAAGAATGAACAAAGGACAGTATGTAGAAATGAAACATATAGACAAGATATGCCAGGTTTTGGGTGTGCATGTTTCGGATGTAATTGAAATTTTGCCTGACACCCAAATGACACCCAGAGAAAAAGTCTAGGTTGATTTTAGGCGTTGTATGCGTTTATAATATATGTTAATTTGTCGTGTTAGTTCATAAAAACGCCTGAGACAAATTGAACTGGAGTAATTTGAAATGCTTTAAGAAGCCAGTATTTATGCGGGTTTGCGGCACTTCAAGAAGTCTTTTGATAACAAATTGATAACAGTCATAGCAAGTGCCATTATTCTTGTTATCCAGTGGTTTATGGGTAACGGAATGATTATCGGGTGGCTTGCTGACTAAAGTTCGGAGCTTGGCTCTGAACGAATTCCATATTATAAACGAAGCCCTTAGCTGTGGTTAATAACCATAGTTAAGGGCTTTTTGTCGTGCTTATTTATCTTTCAAGTGGTCTTTGAATGCTTCTACGAGTGCGTCACTGAGTTCCTGTGATGGAACTTTTGCCCAACGTTGTGTGGTGTCGAACGCTGGATAATGGTAACGCCAGTTATCATACTCTTCCCTGCTGATTTCTTCGGAAGATAGCTTGTCTGCCTGTTCTTTCCAAGCATACAGCATTTTGATGAGTTCATATGCTTCTCTGCCTTTATCCTTGTTGACCTTTAAGCATACCTCTCCATCTGCTTCGCTGACAGTAAGACCGTAAATATCTTCAAGGGTAAACAGGGTGTGCATAAGACCGATATAGCTGTCTATGTCAGGAACATCAAGAGCCTGTGGGGAAACATCAAGCACCTGTGCCAATGCATTTGTAAGGTCTGCTTTCGGTTTGCGTGTGCCAGTTTCGTACTGTGCCAAACGCACATCAGCACTCTTTTCTGGAAAACCGACTGCTGTACCGAGATACTTTTGTGTCATACCACGCATTAGTCTGAAAAAATGTATTCTTTCGCTAATAGCCATAATGATACGCTCCTTTTATATGTAGTGAAATAAGTATAGCAGAAATGTTTAGTGAAAGTCAAGAAAAACCGAAACAAAAATGTTTAATATTTTCTTCATAGCCACTTGACAATAGCAAATATGTTTAGTAAAATGAATTGCGCATTAAGCAAATATGCTTAACACAACAACTGGATGACCGTTCGAAAAGCCAAACTGCCAAGATCTTGCCTGACCGCAAGCGAGCGCCTGATGTACTGCGGTACATTGGGACAGCACAGCGCCTGACGACAAGCGGGAGTGTCTGTTGGAACTTTAACACGGAGAAAGCGGCAACAAAATTTTTAAAAGAAAGGAAAGACGATATGGAAAACAGATTTATCCGAGCCGAAGATGTGGCTCAGGAACTAAACGTATCAAAACCTTATGCTTATAAACTTATCAGACAATTAAATGAGGAATTGAAAGCAAAGGGTTTTATTACGATTGCAGGGCGTGTAAACCGCCAGTATTTTTACAAAAGGCTCTATGGAGCAGGAAAGGGGGGAAATGTAAATGCCAGTATTTAAGAATGAAGATAATGGTACTTGGTACGTGATGGCAAGGTATGTGAACTGGAAAGGGGAACGCAAGCAGAAATGCAAGCGTGGCTTTGCTACCAAACGAGAAGCACAGGAATGGGAAAGGATGTTCAAATTGCAGACTTCTTCGGACCTTGATATGAGTTTTGAAGCTTTTACAGAACTTTATATCAATGATATAAAGAACCGATTGAAAGAAAACACCTGGCTGACAAAAGAGCATATCATTCGCACAAAGATACTTCCGTATTTTGGAAAGCTGAAAATCAGCGAGATTTCCACAAAGGAGATTATCGCTTGGCAGAATGAAATGCTTGCCTATCGTGATGAGAAGAAAAAGCCTTACTCGCAGACGTATCTGAAAACGCTGCACAATCAGTTATCTGCCATTTTTAACCACGCTGTCCGCTACTATGAACTGCGTTCCAATCCAGCAGCAAAGGTGGGAAATATGGGAAGCGAGGAACACAAGGAAATGCTGTTCTGGACAAAGGAAGAATACAAGAAATTCTCTTTTGAAATGATGGATAAGCCAGTTTCCTTTTATGCCTTTGAAATGCTTTATTGGTGCGGTATCTGAGAGGGCGAGCTGTTAGCCTTAACTCCGGCGGATTTTAACTTTGATAAGGAAACAGTCACAATCAATAAATCCTACCAGCGTTTGAAAGGACAAGATGTGATTACTTCCCCGAAAACGAAAAAAAGCAACCGTACCATTAAAATGCCCAAATTTTTGTGTGAAGAAATGAAAGAGTATCTCGGTATGATTTATGGATTGAAGAAGAAAGACCGTATCTTTACAGTAACGAAAAGCTATCTTCATCACGAGATGGACAGAGGGGCAAAGGCGGTAGGCGTGAAGCGTATCCGCATTCACGATCTCCGTCACAGCCACATTTCACTCTTGATTGATATGGGCTTTTCGGCGGTGGCGATTGCTGACCGAGTAGGTCACGAGAGTATTGATATCACTTATCAGTACGCACATCTGTTTCCGTCAAAGCAGATTGAGATGGCAGAAAAATTAGATGATTTAGGGAAAGGAGATTTAGAAAATGTCAGCTAAGAACAGAGATAACAAAAATCGTTGGAGGAATATCACAGTAGGGTTTCGAGTATCGCCCGAAGAAAACGAACTCATTAACAGAGCTGTAGCTCTATCAGGATTGCCAAAACAGGAGTATTGTTACCGCCGCTGCTTAAATCAGGATGTGGTGGTACAGGGCAATCCGAGAGTGTATAAGGCTCTGAAAACGGAGCTTGCCAAAGTCCTTGCGGAACTGAAAAGGATTGAAGCAGGAAATGGTGTAGATGATGAATTGCTGAATGTAATCGAACTGATTGCGGTTATACTCGGCGGTCTGAAAGGAGAGGATGCGAATGGAGAATAAAAAAGAAATGACTATTCCAAATGTATCTGCGGCAACAGATACGGAACAGTCACTTTCCAAATGTACTGACAATAGTATAGTCAATCAGAATATGGATTTCAAGGGGGATGAGCAAACTTTTGAAGAAATGCAGAGGGAAATACTCAGACAGTTAGACCCGTCCTATCTGAAAACAGTATCAATGACAACGCTGTATGATACGGTGTTTGAGGTACAGACACCACTCATAGACGGTCTGCTCCAAAGGGGGACTTACCTTTTCGTAGGTTCCCCGAAAGTGGGAAAAAGCTTTATGATGGCACAGCTTGCCTACCATATCAGCACAGGAATACCGCTTTGGGAGTATAAAGTGCGTAAAGCAACGGTACTTTACTTCGCTCTTGAAGATGATTACCCACGATTGCAGAAGCGATTGTTTCAGATGTTCGGAGCAAAGGAAACAGGCAAGCTGTATTTCGCAACGGAATGTAAAACAGTCAACGGTGGACTGGAAGAACAGATAAGAGGATTTATGAGGGAACACCCAGACACAGGCTTGATTATCATAGATACCTTAAAGCGTGTGCGTGAAGCTGGCGGAGCAGATTACAGTTATGCAAGTGATTATGATGTTGTGGCAAGGCTGAAAGCATTGGCAGACAGCTACAAGGTTTCAATGCTCATTGTTCATCATACCCGCAAACAAAAATCGGAAGATATATTCGATATGATTTCAGGTACGAATGGTCTGATGGGTGCGGCAGACGGTGCATTTGTTCTCAGCAAAGACAAGCGTATTTCCAACAATGCTACGCTTGATGTGGCAGGCAGAGACCAGCAGGATATGAAAATTCATCTCGTAAGGGACAGCGAGCGATTGGTGTGGAACTTTGCAAAATCAGAAACGGAGATGTGGAAGGAACCGCCCGAACCTCTGCTTGAAAAGATTGCGGATACGCTTTTTTCGGAAAGTGACAGATGGGAAGGAACTGCTTCGGAACTTTGCGAAAGGCTTGCGGTGGATATAAAGCCGAATGTACTTTCTTTAAGGCTCAGTATCAACGCAAGCAGGCTGTTTCGTGATTACGGTATCCGTTATCAGAACAGCCGCACACACGACGGCAGAAAGGTTTCTCTTTGGAAAGAAACTGAACAGACGGCGTGACAAACGGTGTCAAAGGTGTCAATGTTTTTGAGAGCAGTACGCTGTGAAAAACATTGTCACCATCGTCACACTTTGACACCGGATAAAGTTTTTGCAGGGTGCAGGTGGCTTTTTTCAAAAAGCTGCTCCTGCCCCTCGGAGAGCCTTCGGAGAACGCAAAACCTGCCTGCAGGTCGCATTTTTGATGGGTGTACCCGTCAAAAGTGCTTTTGCGTTACTTTTGGCAAAAGTAACAAAACCGAGAATGGTTGAAATTTACAGATGGGAGATGAAAAAATGCAGAGAACGATAAGTGCAATGGTCGGTAAAGGCTCGGTCAATCACAACAGCCGAAAGTTCCGAGCAGAAAATGTAGACGGAACTCGTACTCATCTCAATATCGACTACTGCAATGAAAATATAAAGACTGTTTATCACGAATTATTTGATGAAGCATTGGAAAGATACAATGCCAAGCAGACAAGGTCAGACCGAAAGATAAAAGATTATTATGAAAAAATCCGTAGTTCCAAGCAGGAAAAACCGTTCCGCGAAATCATTTTACAGGTGGGCGGTAAAGGAAATATGAACGCTGATACGGAAAACGGAGAACTGGCAAAGCAGGTTTTGGATGAATACTATCAGGGGTTTCAAGAGAGAAATCCACAGCTTCGAGTGTTCTCGGCTCATCTGCATATGGATGAAGCTACACCGCATCTGCACATAGATTTTGTTCCCTTTACCACAGGTAGCAAGCGTGGACTTGATACAAGAGTGTCGCTGAAGCAGGCTCTTGCAACGCAAGGTTTTAAAGGCGGCAGTCGTGGCGATACGGAGTGGTCGCAATGGGTACAGTCCGAAAAAGAACAGCTTGCGGCGGTGATGGAACGCTATGGGATTGAGTGGGAACACAAAGGTACACACGAAAAACATCTTTCTGTTTTGGATTATAAAAAACAGGAAAGAGAAAAAGAAGTTGCTGTTTTAGGTGCGAAAATCGAGCAGAAACAGGTTGAATTGGAGTCCTTGTCCAATAGGGTGCTGAACTATGATAAGGCAAAAGATGAGCTGTCAAATCTTGAATTTGAACTTGATACTGCACCAAAATATCAGTTGCCCGAACCAGAGAAATTTATGAATGCAAAGGCATATAAAGTAAAAATGGCAGAACCAGTGGTAAGGAAATTGAAGGAACTTGTCAAAACGGTGCTTGCTCGTTGCTTTGAGGGTTGGGATAACTATCACAGGCTGAACACAGCGAATGCACAGTTATACCGTACGAATCAGCGTTTAGAAAAAGTCAATGAAAGACTGACCGAAGAAAACGCGAGGCTGAAAGCAGAAAATAAAGATTATAGCCTGCTATGCAAGGTATTTGGTCGCAAACAGATAGATGATTTACTGGAACAGGCAAGAACAATTAAAGGTCGCAAGCGTGATAATTCACGCTCACGATAAATCAAAATCACAGGAGGAAAAGGAAAATGACAAAGACAATTTTTGAAGAAATGGGTGGAACTTATAGACAAGTGGGTGATTATTTGTTGCCAAACATTACAGTACAAACCAAAGAAACAGAGTGTATTGGCTTATGGGGACAGCGGCACGCAAGGCACTTAAAAGAATATCATAAGGTCTTGTATATGAACCTGCTGACAAGCGGAAAGCTGTATAGATATCTTGTAGATGTTGATAGGCAAGCAGGGGATATGTTTCTTCGACTGGTAAAGGAATATGCGGACAGGCAGGGAGTGACGGAACAGTTAAAGGCAGAAAATCCCCACGAATGGATCGGAAGAATGAATAACATTCAGGCATGTGTGAGGGAAGTTGTTGGAAAGGAGCTTATCTACATATAAGCGTTTTGAGGTACGGTGCTCCCGCGTTTGCAGGAACGCTGTACCCGTCAATATGGTGTGGAAGATAGAATTTCGCAACGGGTAGATGTATAATTGAAAAGTAAAAATTAAAATTTGATGATGAGAGGTAGATATGAACAGTAAAAAATTATTTCTTACATCTAGTGGATTATCGGCTGATATGAAAAAGAAATTTTTCGATATTATAGGAAAATGTCCAGAAGATGTGAAGGTGCTATACATTCCAACTGCTGGAATTGAAACAGATGGAGCGAGAGAAGGCTTTGCAGTTTGTTTTCAGGAGCTTTCATCTATGGGTATTCGGTATGAAAATATATTAGTATATAATCTGGAATTGATTCTCTCAAAAGACTATCAGAGAACATATTCGACGTGTGTTACAGATCCTTATATGCTTACCAGACTGTTAACGATTGAGGAACTGCAATCTTTTGATGCAGTTGTTGTTAGTGGTGGTGATGCTGCGGTATTGTGTCGTGAAATGATTAGAACAGGATTTGATAGAACGATTGAGAAAGCAATTAATAATGGTCTTGTATACGTTGGAATTAGTGCTGGTAGTATGTATGCGGCAGGTAATTTAGATGATGGATTAAATATTATTAACAACCCTATAATTCCCCATTGGAATGGAACCAAAATAATTGAATTACCAGATTTCGGAGAAACAATAAAGATTGTTGATGATCAAGCTGTTTATGTAGAAGATGATTGTATTAGTTTGATTTAGCCAAATAGTTTTACGAATTACAACTTGTAGGAACAGAAAATCAAATGCACATAAGCATTTAGAGGTGCGGTACTCCTGCATTTGTAGGAATGCTGTTACCTGTAAAATATGTGAAAGATTGAATTTCGCAATGGATGTATAATAAAAAGAAAAAATTATGAGGTATATTACAATGTTAGAATTGTTTGTCCAATTATTTAAGGCTGTACTGCAGTTGTTTCTTGCGTTGCTGAATCCTATATTTTTAAGGTTTTGTATGTTTTGTGCAGTTAATTGCCTTGATAGGTACAATTATTCCTACTGAGCGAGCATTGAAAAAGAATTTTGATAAGAACGGAAACAGAAAGTGATAGGAGAATTTGCAGAATAACAAAGAAAGAAGGATACATATTATGGAAGAAAGATTAATTGCATTTGTTATTTGGGCAATAATGGGCGTATTATTTATTGCAATGGGCATTTATGATTTGAATTCCAAGAAAGCAAAACCTTTCGGATTCTGGGCAAATGCTGAGGTGGCGCCGATAGAAGATGCGAAAGGTTATAATCGTGCTTTGGGTATATTGTGGTGCGTGTATGGCGTTTTATTTACGTTAATTGGATTGCCCTTATTAGATGAACAGAATTCGGGTTTGATTATTTTATCTATATTGTGTGCAATGCTTATTAGTATTGCGGCTATAGTAGTATATGTAGTAGGTATTGAACCAAAATACCGCAAAAAGAAATAGATGGAAATATTCAGTAATACTGAGAGATGAATTTCAGACTAGTATTGAATTTTTAAACAAAACAGCTTATAATTTACGAAAGAACATATAGGTATTATCCACAGTTACCGAGCAAGTGTTATCAACACCGATAACAAAATGATAACATTAGTTTGTATAGGCAGGATAATATGGATATATCAAATAATCAAAAGAACGAGAAACACTACAGAGAATGATTCCTAAACAAAATGTGTTAGTCTTTGTAGAACTGGAATAGTAAACAGAGAGCCGGAAAGCCGCATAAACAGCGGACTTTCCGGCTCTTAGTATGTGGCGTGATACCTTTTTGATACCTGTTTTATTGAAAAAATAGATTTTCTTCTTCTTCAAATCTTAGATCTAGATATTCATGGATAGCAATTTCTATATCATTTATATTTTGAATAAGTGCTTTTCCGTTAGATAAGTTTTCTTTATAAAATTCCATATAGGTTGTTCTGCGCCTGACAGCAGATGATTTTTCGTTTGGTACGGGACGACATTTTTCGGGAATTAGATAGGATAATATACTATTTTCTAAATCTGTTAACAAATTAGGGGTGTATAGAATTAAATGATAATTTTGAAACCAATATGCTTCATCTGTGTTATTCTTTAAAGTATTAATATCCTGTTCAGAAAATAAGTGAATGCTAAGATAATATGAAATTAGCACTTGATTTTTTGAACACAAAACTAATTCAGTATTTTCTGCTAATATATCGTAAACGTCAAATCCTGCGCCTACCCTTAAATTTAACGCCGCTTTTATGAGCGG
>ERZ779654.91-NODE-91-length-64767-cov-5.720330_pt1 | contig 64767 bp, 74 predicted proteins | sample MGYA00511075_ERZ779654 | MGnify/ENA primary metagenome ERZ779654 (study PRJEB29588, sample SAMEA2155636) | human gut metagenome | biome: human gut; feature: human-associated habitat; material: faeces | place: Denmark | collected 2008/2010 ...
AATCGTCATCCTGAACGAATGTGAAGGATCTGTACCCGTGGAGGGAGAAGCGGTAAGATGTTATTCAGAGCAGGAGCGAAGGAGGCTTTCTGATTACCTTTTGCTTCATAAGGTATTTATTGCGAACCGGTTTTATAAAAGAAATTCTGCCGGTAAGAATAGGGTTTGGGTGAGCCCTTTTATTCAGAAGAAAGGAAGTGAACCATTATTAAGAGAGCGAAGCGACACTATAAAAGCGTCTGAAACGCCATACCTGGACGAAAGGAGCGGTAAGGTATGACGGAGGATAGAGGAAGTATTGAATAGTAAATTTTAACTCAAATTTTTATGGATACTGGGGAATGCGATAAAACCTATATGTTTGCAAAAGAAGATAAATTTGGGATAAAATAAAGAAAAAAGGATACGGCCAGACAGTATCGCAATATCTTTTTATTTTTTACAGTTATCTGCCGTATAGGCAGCTTAGAAAATCAGCGGCAACTGCGCCATTCTGACCCGCTGGTTATCTGCCGTATAGGCAGCTTAGAAACCTCATATACCGGGAGTTTTTTAAGTTCTTCTGTTATCTGCCGTATAGGCAGCTTAGAAACTAACCGGCGCTTTTTAAATAAAAGGAAGTGCGTTATCTGCCGTATAGGCAGCTTAGAAAAGCTGCGCCAGCTTATGCGGCGGTATCCGGTAGTTATCTGCCGTATAGGCAGCTTAGAAATCCGACAAGTACCCATGTCGGCTTTTTCCCCGGTTATCTGCCGTATAGGCAGCTTAGAAAATTGACTCCGTCAATTCATACCGAGTATCATAGTTATCTGCCGTATAGGCAGCTTAGAAATATATCGTGTATAGGCGGTAATGTTCTTAGGCGTTATCTGCCGTATAGGCAGCTTAGAAATTGCAGTATGACGCCTTGCCGATTGTACAGTAGTTATCTGCCGTATAGGCAGCTTAGAAATGAATACGGGCTGCCGAAATATTATCTTGTGAGTTATCTGCCGTATAGGCAGCTTAGAAACTGTACAGCCGCCTGCGTACAAAGTGCATTTTTGTTATCTGCCGTATAGGCAGCTTAGAAAAAACACGTATAAAGAGTTCGTAACATACGAATGTTATCTGCCGTATAGGCAGCTTAGAAACTGTGTAAAAAGTCCGGATTCAACCACCGCATGTTATCTGCCGTATAGGCAGCTTAGAAATTTTGACAGGGAAAGCACCCACCAAAGAACTGGTTATCTGCCGTATAGGCAGGTTATATATTTCATAGTTCTTTTTTTATGGCTGACGTCTGATGGGGGTTAGCTTTTTGTGTTGCGCGGCTGATGTTGCAGGGCGTATGTGGCGAAGTGGAGGGGGCTTTTTTGTCAGGGGCCGTTTTTCCTGTGCTATAATTTAGGCATACTTATGTAAAAGAGGTTTATCATATGGATATATATGGACAGTACAAGGATTCTTTAGAGGCGGTCATGCGGATGATGGCAGCTTCCATGGAGCGGTATGCGAAGGCACATAAGGATGATTCGGGGGAGTTGATTTATGAGCATCTGCGTTACCGGCTGAAATCGGAGAAGAGCATGCAGGCGAAGCTGGAGGCGCGGGGATTGCCGCTTACCCCTTATTCGGCGCTCTGCGAGGTGCGGGATGCCATCGGGTTCCGTGTTGTTTGCCGCTTTATCGACGATATTTACAAAAATATTTCACGAATTAAAAACTTGCCGGGAATCACCGTGGTGAAAGAAAAGGATTATATACTGGATGTGAAATCAAATGGGTACCGCAGCTACCATATGATCCTGTCGGTTGAGGCGCCGTATGAGGACGTTCGCGGAGATAATCCGGGTCATTTTTTTGTGGAAATACAGCTCCGCACCATCGCTATGGATTCGTGGGCGAGTCTGGAGCATGAAATGAAATATAAGCACCATATCAGGAATGCGCCGCTCATTGAGCAGGAGCTGAAACGCTGTGCCGATGAACTGACGTCCTGCGATATTTCCATGCAGACGATTCGTAAACTTATCCGTGAAGAAGGTGGAACAGAATGAAAATATTGATAGCAGAAGACGAAAAGGCTATGTCAGATGCCCTTGCGGCGGTGCTGAAACATTTCGGCTACGAGGTGGACGCCGTCTATGACGGGCTCGCCGCTACGGAAAAAGCGAGGGAGAACTCCTACAGTTGTATGATTTTCGATATCATGATGCCGAAAATAGACGGTATTGAAGCGCTGAAACGCATCCGTGACAGCGGTGATATGACGCCGGTCATCATGCTGACCGCCAAATCGGAGGTAGAAGACCGCATCATGGGCCTTGACGCAGGCGCGGACGACTACCTCGCTAAACCGTTCGCCATGGGGGAACTGCTTGCCCGCATCCGTTCTATGACAAGGCGCATGGGCGAATTCACGCCGACTAAGCTGAAAAAAGGCGATGTTGAGCTGGATGTGGCGGAGCAAGAACTTTCCTGCACCAGTTCCGTCCGCCTGTCGAGCAAGGAAACGAAGCTCCTTTCTTACCTTATGATGAACGAAGGGAAAACTATTTCTACCGACGAGCTTTTCCGCTATGTCTGGAGTGATGAAGCGGACATGGATATCGGCATCGTCTGGATGTATATTTCCTACCTCAGAGAAAAAATCGAGGCCGTTCATGGAAATATACGGATAGCAGGAGAGAAAAACGGCGACTTCCGCATCCAGATCGTCTCCCGCTGATTGACATACAGAAACAGAAGGTACTCCTATGGATATGATACGCAGGCTCCACCGCAAATTTATATGGATGGCCACCGCCTCCGTCGTGGCTATCATCGTCCTTGCCGTCGGACTGATCAATGGCTCCCTCTACGTCAGGGTGCACCATGAAATATCGTCCATCACCGACATCATTTCGCAGAACGGCGGTACTATCCCATCCGACCTCGCGCCGCAGGAGAAAGGACTCTTCGAATTCGGGAACTGGGCGGAAGAAACACCTGAATTCTCCTATCAGGCGAGATATTTCTCCATTCTCTTTGACGCGAACAAAAAGGAAGCGAAGGTCATTAACGTCAACCACATCGCCGCATTCAACGCCAAAGAAGCCTTCAACCTCGCCGTACGGGTTCTCCAGACAGGGAAATCGGAAGATTTCTTCCTTAAAGACAGGGCCTATTATAACTATAAAATCACACAGACCGCCAGCGGTGACACCCTTGTCGTCTTTTTCGACTGTACCCGGGACATCCTCGCCCTCTCCTCCATATTCAGCTACTCCGTGGCGCTCGGTCTCTTCTGCATCACCCTCTTCTTCCTCATCATTACCTTCCTCTCCAGCAAGGCCATCAAGCCCTTCGTGAGAAATATGGAAAACCAGAAACGGTTCATCACAAACGCCAGCCACGAGCTGAAAACACCGGTGGCGATCATTTCGGCGAATACGGAAGCGCTCGAACTCGTCAGCGGAAAGAGCGAATGGACAGGGAATATTATCAAACAGACGAAACGCCTGACGAACCTTATCAACGACCTTGTTGCCCTCGCCCGGGTCGGGGAAATAGAAAAAGAAAACCTGAAACTGGAAGATGTGGATATTTCCCAAGTCACGGAAACCATCGCAGGTGACTTCCGACAGGTGGCGGCTGAACGGGGGAAGACGCTCGAAACCCATATACCGCCCGGCGTCCACGTCCGGTCAGAAGAAAAACTCTTCGGACAGATCCTCGGCATCCTTCTGGATAACGCCGTGAAATACTGCGACGAAAAAGGACGCGTGCAAGTGGAAGTCACGACAGAAAAAAAAGAAAAAGGTTTTGCGATAATAATCTCCAACGATTTTGCAGAAGGAGAAGATATAGACTACACGAAATTCTTTGAACGCTTCTACCGCCACGACATCTCCCACAGCAGCCAGATCAAAGGATACGGCGTAGGCCTCTCTATGGCTGCCGACATCGTGAAGCTCCTCGACGGAACCATAGACGTATCATGGAAAGAAGGGCGCATTTCCTTCCGCCTTGACTTTTGAAACAGAAAACGGCACTGAAAGAAAAACAGTGCCGTTTTTGAGTAAAGGATTGTGGAGTGTTTTTGGAAATGCAATGAAAATGAGGCGCAGCTTGATAATGACAGACTCAACGATCTTAATAGAAAATGGCAGATCGGATAAGCTATGAGTGGATTTGCCCCGATAATCCGATAATGGGTATTCAGGGCTTTGGAATCCAAATAGAGAAATCCTAAAGATTAACTATAAAATTTACACAGATGCTGTCAACGGATATCTTTGGTCTGATTTAACAAGTGAACAATTGTCCTGCAAATATGTAAGTGAAGCGGATGTGCTAAATGTTGTGTTGTTTAATAAACGTGCAAAATAGTGGCGTGAGGAAAATCCGGATCTGAAAGAAAAATGAGGGCTTGTGCAAATCTAAATGAGCTATTGGTCTTTGCGAATATGGAAAGCTATAATGCAGTTTTAATTGGTAAAAAGATTGATTGGAAAGAGCGAATGGTCGTGCTTAGAAAATTGACAAGAACCTAATTATTTTCTTTGGAGAATTTGAATACTGAAGGAATGAAAAAGTTGAAGGTTTTGGATAATGAAAAGTAAGGATGATCAAAATATTCATGAAGCTGAGCTATAGAAAAATCAGTACGGCAAATGTATCCATGCTAAGAACATTTTGTGGTTGCTGTTTATTTTTATCATGGTGTACAATGTAGACAACTGCTGGATAAGCAGCTTAGAAAACTTAATGAATGATTATAATTATCTGCCGCATAGGCAGTTTGAATTTCATAAAAGATTATTTCCATGTCAAATAAATTCCACTTAATAAATAATTATATTTGACATGGTTTTACTTAAGGGGTAAAATGAGAAAAGCAATAACAAAGAAATTAGTAGATTGCTGTCGATCAGAAATGGATGGATGGTGTTAAATTATCTTTATTACTGTAAGGTATTGATGAATATTGCAAAAGAGAACGTATCTGTATTGCAGTAAAAATTCTGCAGGAAAGAATGTGGTGAGGGCTATGATAGAGGATATTGTCAAGTCGGATTTGAAAACGATTCTTCATTCTAAACGGGCGAATCTGTATTATCTTGAAGAATACAATTAATCTTTGATTATTACGATAAATACGTGCAATTAATACGGTTTCGTCAAAAATTCGTCAAAAAGAGTATGTGCAGAAAATGCACTTTTTTTAATTTATCCGAATAATTGTTGTATATCCTTTTTCGCTTTAATTCTCATATCTTCTGTATACGACACATAAGTATTAAGCACAGTCTCTACGGAATCACCGAGCAGAGCAGCCACCGTTTTTACATCGGTTCCTGCGGCGATCAATTTTGTTGCGTAAGTATGCCGAAGACAATGGATACCGCGACCCGTGTAGTTTCGAACAATACGGGAGATACCGCAGCTACTTCGTCTTGTAAATAGCCGGCTGTCAAAATTTACCGGGTGGACCTGCAGGTATGTGGCTATCTCGTCAGCAAGAGACTGTGGGATTGGAATGGTACGATTGCTTCTGTGAGTTTTGCACGGCATGAATCCCGTTAAAACCCTGGGAGATTCGGGTTTGATTCTGCCCCACTGCTTATTGATCGTAATTTCAAGATTCTCAAGGTCTACACAATCTCTTGTTAACCCCAACATTTCTCCAACGCGTGTACCGGTTTTAGCACAGACTGCGATTTGTAGATAGCTGGCAAACTGTAACTCTTTTCTTGCTCTTGCTAATAATGTCTTTAATTCAAAATCGGTTAATACGTTCAAACTATCCGCAGATCGAATGGTTATACACTGCAGATCCTCGGCAGGATTGATCGCAATTATTTTATAGGTCTTTTGTGCAGCGTGAAATAGAGTTTTTAAAACTATAATAGTTTTATTTTTCGTCGTGTCTTTTTGTGTGATATTGTTTAGTGCATGGCGCAGGTCGGCGAAAGTAACATCCGATATTTTCTTATCATAAAGCCCGTTCCGAAGAGATTTTATATCTGTTTTATAAGATACTTCGGTTCTGTATGCGAGGTGCCGGTCCGCAGCATAGATATCTATAAACTCACCGAGTGTCAGGCTTAACAAATCTCTGTCCGTAGTTACTCCGATCTTATCTATCAGCAGCTTTTTTGCCGTATCAGACATCGCCTCTGCACGAGACGCAAATCCGCCCTTGCTTTTCTGCTTCCATCTACCGTCCTGTTCATATGAGATGACCAGCTGCCATGCAGGCTTACTTTTCGTGCCGCGATTCCGGACTAAGAAATTGTATCGCATTATAAAATCAGCTCCTTTGTTTAAAATGGGCTGATTGTGATATAATTATAGAGTAATCAGCCCGTGGGGGTAATATTACCATTCTGAAGAGTATATTAGCAGTACTGCTTCAGAGAACCGTCGTCATATTTGCAGTATGGCGGCGGTTTTTATATTGAGATTATCCGTTTTCGTGAATCCCAATTCATTTTAAAATTTTAAACCTTTTAATTTAATATCTGCTATCGATTTGTCATACACGATGAACATAGACCGCGAAACATCTTCCAATTTTCCGTTATTTACATCTTCTGAAATTTTATATTTATATTCTCCGGCGTGGACATCTATTATCGTTAATACAGTTTGCCCTTCAAATTTCATTGTTGTGTGAAATAATCCGGGGGCATTTATTTTATCAATATAAAATTGGCTATATACGATGTAGTCGGCATTCAGAAGCCTTCCAATATTAATTAAATCTGTCGTACTGAACGAAGTACCGATCTTATTATCTAAAATATAATCATTAGCGACCTGCGCTGTTTCTTCTTCTGGTATCATGGATCCTTGCATAGCATTCACAATCAACTGTTGCCTTGATTTTAGCTCTTTCAATTCATTTTTATCTTTTGTAGATTGTCTTGTACCGGACATTAAAACCGCGACATTGGGAGCCACTGCATAAGTGATATTAAATGTAAACAAAGACATGATAGTAATCAATAGTGCAATCAGTAATTCTACTCTTTTCATAATTTATCTCCCTTTATAAATGACGTGCTCTATAAGAAATGGACTTAAGATAGACCAGCTGATACGGAATACCAAATGTACGCGCCAGATTATAAATATTTATTTCCGGATGACCGGCTATCAATTCATCGGGGAACAGCAATTCTACGGCAAACTGATTCGCTTCTTTTTCAATCTTGCAGTTAGCAATAAAAGAATTTCTATTAAAAGCATGAGTACCGGCGTGCGGATGAAGCAGCGCATGACCGAGTTCATGAGCACAGATGAACGGCTGGAGAAACGGATCGGCATGATTATTTATCCGTATTGTTTTGATGCGAAACAAATTACTGAAATATCCCAAATTCTTCCCGAGCTCTTCATATAAGATATGGATGTCATTTTCCGCAGCAATATGGAACGGATTTCTTGTGTCATGTATATTCGCTATATCGTTTGCGAACCTTTTTATATTCATGATGTAATCCTTCATTTACGATGTTTCTTTGGAGTAAACTTTTCTTTTGCTTTTAATTTCGCAAAGCGGAGGGCATTTTCAAGAGATGCTTTCATGTATTCCCGTGTTTCCGGATCCATTGGTTCCCCGCCGTTATACATAGCAATAGAATCCTGGCTGTCCATATCATTTAAAATATCGGACAGTCTTTTTTGAATATCTTTTTCGTCTTTTTTGGTAAGGGAAAGACGAAAAGACGTGAGAGCGGACTTATCCTCATCGGTTAATCCCATCATATAAGATGGTGTAACTTGAAATAACTTAGCCAATTTTGAAATCAACGATCGTTTAGGATTAACAAGCAAGCCGTGCTCATATTTGTATATAGCTGCTTTTTGTAACCCTACATATTCTGCAACTTCCTGCTGCGTTAGCTTATTCTTTTTTCTTAAAGTATAAAGGATATCTTTAAATTCCATGTGCGTCACCGCCCTTTTCGTATCTTGATTATACCATATATTTTTTTTAAAACAAGAAAAAATATCTTGACAAGATACAGAAACGGATATACAATCAATGTATCCTAAGGAGATACTTAAAGAAAGCGGGGTGAAAAAATGAATAAACCATTGATGAGGGCCGAAATGATGAAATACGGAGATAGTCAAAAAGATTTAGCGACCGCCTTAGGGATAAGCCTATCCCGATTAAATCTAAAAATCAACGGTGGGGCAGATTTTCGACAGGCAGAAATACTTTTCATAAAAGATAGGTATCAATTAAAGCCTGAAGAAATAGACGCTATTTTTTTTGATGAAATAGTATCTTAAAAAGATACTAATGGTTTTCCAGAAAGTGAGGTGAAGAAGAAAATGGATAAAGAATTATTAGATTTCGGGCAGTATCTCGAATCGATGCTTAGCGAGACACAAATTAGGATACTTGCTATTTGCTTAACCAATTCAATCCCGGTCTGCTTCTACGGCATCGGCCTCGGGAAGTCCACTCTCGTGGAAATTCTACGCAATGCCAATTTTGAAGAGGTCTATGCGCCGGAAGACTGTGACAGCTGTAGCGATCAGCTGTCTGTCTTAGATAAACCGGGCGCCGTGGCTCTGTGCATGAAAAAAGGATCTTTCGACAGACCATTACCGGAAAATCCTTTTTCAAAAAGTGTCATTTATGCAGTTCTCGCGGGCGTTTTAGCACATACACGTTGAACTCATAATTTGACTCATCGCCTTTATCGTCGCCGCATAGTCTGCTTTTGTAGCCGCTCGCTTCCATAGCTTCGCTAAAACACTTTGATGTAACGTGTTCGTCTTTTGAATTTACGAGCGCGGTGAAATGCTGCTTAAGTCCGTAAGCTGATACTTTTCGATTATATGAGCCACGTTTGCTGAAATGGGAAGCTATATATTCCAGAAGCTGCTTTTGCAGGGGCTTTGATAAATCCTTGAAATGATAAATATTCGGCATGGTTTCGCACCTCCTCTCTATCAAGATTATAAGAGGTTGTGAGCAGTAAAGCAAAAGAAAGAGGTGAGGGAAATGGAAACGTTCATTTATATAACGGCGGCTATGTTAATAACAACATTTATAAATATAACTGCCGCAGGGTATTTAACGGTGAAGATGGCCGAGTTTCTTTGGGAGAAAGTAAAGCGACTATAAACAAATTTGTCTAAATAGAGGATGACCAGCAGTTAAGCAAAAAAAGAAAGAGGTGATCAAAATGGAAATCGCGCTGCTATCAAAAGAAGAAGCACGACGGCTGCTCAAAATTTCACGGTCGACGTTCTGGCGGCTAGAGAAGAAAGATATCATCCGGCCGGTGCAGTCACTTCTGCCGACGAGGCGATACAGACTCGCCGATATTGAAAAACTGGTAATGAGATAAGGAGGACTCAACATGATTGACAGATTAATAATCTATTTATGGCTTTTCCTGTCAGTCGTACTGATTATCGCCGCAGCGGGGAAAATATCATGCGTACGTTTTTAATCGCATTTACGACAATCGTCCTTTTAGCCGGCTATGCAGTACAGCCACCAGAAAAGACGGTGCCTTACAAAGTGACACTCCGAAGCGGCGAGAGCGTCTGGGATGCCTGCGCGAAAGTCGCAAGCAGTAGAGATGACGTTCAGGGTGTGGTCTACAACACACTGAAAGAAAATCACATCAGCAACCCGGGCAGCGTTCAGCCGGGGACAGAATTAGTTATTCGAGTAAAGGAGATGAAGTAATGCGGAGAAAATTTTTATTAACATTTTTACTCAGTCTATCAATTATCTTGCCTGCGCATGCGGAATGGCTCATCACGGAGTGCAGCGCTTACACACCGTATGACTGCGGAATGATTACCGCAACGGGCGAAACTGTCCATGTCGGCGGGGTCGCTTGTAACTTTCTGCCGTTCGGTACAGTCGTCGTTATTGACGGCGTGGAATACGTCGTAAATGACCGCTGCGGCATAGAGAACTGCATAGATATTTTCATGGAGTCTTACGAAGACGCCATTCAATTCGGGAGACGGCATAAGGAGGTTTATATCAAAAGATGAATCCGATTATGCAACCAATCATTAATAAATACGTTGTGCTATATGTGGCGCACCCTTTCGGTGGAGATTTAGATAATATCAGCCGTGCGGAGATCCATCTGTCAAGACTGCAAAAACTGTTGCCCCGGCATACCTTAGTGTCACCAATCCACAATTGGGGCTACCTGGATTATGAGATGGCGGATCAGGTAGCAGCAATCAGCGACTGCGTAAACTTGCTTCTCCGGTGTGATGCTCTCGTGTTAACGGGGCGGTGGGAAACCTCAGCGGGATGCCGGGCAGAGTATATTGCGGCAAAAGTAAAAGGCTTACCGATTTTCACTTTCGCCGGTAACGACCTGCAACGCATATAGAAAGGAGAATTTATGAAAAAGACAAAAATAAACAGATTATACGACCTGTACGTAGACAATCCCGCGATTAAAGATCAGGAAGCCGCCGAGCTGCTGGACACGGATTACCGAGCCATAGGCACTATGAAACGACGGCTTAGAGACCACGGGTACATCCAGATCGAGGATAACAGCGAAGTATCTATTCTCATGCCGTATAAAGACCAAGCAGAAAAAGGAATCGGCGGTCTTCGGCTCGAAGTTGTTCTAGAAATGCTGGAGTACTACCGGGAAGATTTCCGCGGGCAAGAAACTTTTGCTGAACGGATGAAAGTCGGCAGAGAAATCCGCCTGCTGTTAGACATGATCCGTTAAAAGGAGGTAATTACATTGTTTAAATGCACAGGATGCCCGCATTACGGATACTGCATACCCGACGATTGCGCGGACATGAAAAAGACCCATGAACAGCAGCCACTGGTCAAGGGTCAAAGAAGAAAAACTTCTGTCTCAAGGATACTACAAAGAAAGCGAAAAGACAATGGACTACAAAACTTTTATTGACTCAAAAAGCCGAATATCCGAAAGCTACGGGTTTGAAATATCCGCAGAAGATCTTCATCCTAACCTGTTCGACTTCCAGCGGGATATCGTCCGCTGGGCACTTGCTAAGGGCCGCGCCGCTATTTTTGCCGATTGTGGACTCGGAAAAACTCTGATGCAGCTTTCGTGGGCATATGAGGTGACGCGGCATACAGGAAAACCTGTCTTGATTTTAGCCCCGCTGGCGGTTTCCGCGCAGACGGTAGCCGAAGGGCAGCGCTTTGGGATCCCTGTCCACCTTTGCGAAAAAGCAGAAGACGTAACCCCGGGAATTAATATTACGAACTATGAAAAGCTGGATCGCTTTGATACATCCGTTTTTGCCGGTGTAGTGCTGGATGAGTCGTCTATCTTGAAATCGTTTACCGGCAAAGTCCGAAATCAACTGATCGAGTCGTTCAGCCGTACGCCGTACCGGTTAGCATGTACAGCTACGCCCGCGCCGAATGACTTCATGGAACTTGGCAATCATTCTGAATTCTTAGGGGTTATGTCACGGACGGAGATGTTGTCTATGTACTTCGTTCACGACAGCGGAGAAACGTCTAAGTGGCGGCTCAAAGGACATGCTGAAACTAGCTTCTGGCAATGGATGGCCAGCTGGGCTGTCGTTCTGGATAACCCGGCAAGCTTAGGCTACGAAGACGAGGGTTACACGCTTCCTGAAATCCGCATGCACGAAATCGTTGTTGACGGCGATGCCCCGGTAACCGAAAAACTAACTCTGACGCAAAGGCGATCCGCTCGGAAAGAATCACTGCAAGCCCGATGCCGCGCAGCCGCAGAACTTGTTAATGCTAGCACAGAGCAGTGGCTTGTGTGGTGCGACCTCAATGCGGAATCAGAAGAACTTCACCGGGTATGCAGTCTATCGCAAGAAGTAAAAGGCGCAGATAAGGCTACACATAAAGTAAACGCTATGACAGGCTTTTCCGTGGGGCTGCTGAAGTGCCTGATCACGAAACCGAGCATCGCAGGTTTCGGGATGAACTGGCAAAACTGCCATAATGTCATTTTCGTAGGACTGTCAGATAGTTACGAACAGTTTTATCAAGCGGTAAGACGATGCTGGCGATTTGGACAGAAAAAAGCGGTGGACGTGTACATCATCATATCGGCAAAAGAAGGATGCGTGAAAGAGAACATCGAACGCAAAGAGGCGGACAGCCGTAAAATGCGAAACGCTATGATCACACTGACAAAGCAAGCGGTCAGGGAAGAACTGAACGCAACCTGCCGCGTTATGGCAAAATACGAGCCCAGCGTTGATATGGTTTTACCAAAATGGGCAGAAATGGAGGTGGCATAGCATTTGAAAGTGATTGATCAATATGTTTCAAACAGAGTATCCCTGTACAATGGCGACTCGATAGAAATCCTTAGGGGGTTGCCGGATCACTGCATACATTATGCAATGTTCTCTCCGCCGTTCAGCAGCCTATACACGTATAGCAACAGCGACCGTGACATGGGCAACAGCACCGGAGATGACCAGTTCTACCAGCATTTTCTTTTTCTAGTAAAAGAACTGGCACGGGTCATTATGCCTGGGCGGCTGGTGTCCGTGCACTGCATGGATATTCCGAAAATGAAAAGCCGAGATGGCGTTATCGGGCTTAAGGATTTTCCCGGAGAGCTAATTCGGGAATTTGAAAATGCAGGCTTTATCTACCACAGCCGCGTCGTCGTCTGGAAAGACCCATTGGTAGAGGCTACCCGGACAAAAGCACTGGGGCTTATGCACAAACAGCTGTGCAAGGACTCCGCGATGTGCCGAATGGGACTGCCGGATTATGTATTGACTTTCCGGTTACCGGGGGACAATCCGGAACCAGTCAGCCACGAAGCCGGGCTTAGCCGCTTTTACGGTGAAGATGAACCGAAAGGTATAAAAGGTGTAAGGCCAGAACCAGACGCAGATCTAGTAGCTAAAAAAGAAAAGTATAACACCGAACCCGTTTATAGCCATCAAGTATGGCGGCGGTATGCGTCACCAGTATGGATGGATATCCGGCAGAGCAACACGCTAAACCGAACCGCCGCCAGAGATGAAAAAGATGAACGGCATATCTGTCCGCTACAGCTGGATTTAATAGCCCGATGTCTGGAACTCTGGACGAATCCGAACGACATCGTTTTAGACCCGTTTGCCGGTATCGGCAGTGTTCCCGTCGTAGCTTTACAGATGGGGCGCCGGACTATGGGCTTTGAATTAAAAGAATCTTATTTTAAGCAGGCAGTGCTTAACTGCCAGAAAGAGGAAAATCATGATGACAGTAACATTTGAAGGATCCGCAGCCGAAGTACTTAGCGAAATGCAGGTGTTTTTGAAAAATGCAGCCGCCCCAAAGGGAAGTACTGTAGAAGTTACGCCGGAAAAGATAACTATTGCAAGTACTGCTGCTCCGCAGATCAGCAAGGTTAAAATACCTGATTCGGTACCTAAAGCAACTAAATCGCCCGCTGCCCCAGTACAGGCCCCCACTGTCCCAGTAGCCCCGGCTAAAGAATACACACAGGCCGAAATTCTTGCAGCCTGCGGACCGCTGATGGACGCTGGGAAAGTACCGGAACTGACACAGATTATTCAAGAGTTCGGAGTAGCTTCCATGATGGAAATTCCACAGGAAAAGTACGGCGAATTGGCAGTTAAGCTCCGCGCGCTGGGGGCTAAGTTATGACACAACACGCCCTGTTAAGCGCTTCCGGAGCACATAAATGGCTCGTATGCACGGCATCAGCGAGGCTGGAAGCAGAGTTCCCCGACACAACCAGTGAATTTGCCCGCGAAGGAACGCTAGCACACTCGATCGCCGAACTGAAATTACGGCGGTATGCTATCGAGCCGATGAGCCCCGCCACTTTTACCCGGCGGATGAATAAACTGAAAAAAGATCCCTTATATCAAAAAGAAATGGATGGCTATACGGAGGAATATCTGGATTGCATTAAGCAGATCATGCTGGCTTATGACACAAAGCCCTACGTAATAGCTGAGAAAAAAGTTGATTTCAGCCAGTTCGTTCCAAAAGGCTTCGGCACTGCCGACTGCCTAATCATGACACCAGACGCCTTGCATGTTGTGGATTTTAAATACGGTAAAGGCGTACCGGTAGACGCCAAAGATAACCCGCAGCTGAAGCTATACGCTCTGGGGGCTCTGTCCGAATACGGGCTGCTGTATCAGTTTAAAACAATCCACATTCACATCGTACAGCCGCGGCTGAAAATCTTAGGAACAGATACATTCTCACGAACTGCGCTCACGGAATGGGGTAATTCCGTAGTTAAACCAAAAGCCAAAGAAGCGTTTGACGGCCCGGGAGAATTTCATCCCGGAGATCACTGCCGATTCTGCCGGGCGAGGGCTCAATGCAAAGCGAGATCCGAGTATTACGCTGCTTTAGCGGAAACGGCCAAAGAAAACGCCAACCCTGCGTTAATTACGATGACCGAACTGGGGGAATACCTCAAAAAAGCCGGAGCTTTGAAAAAATGGGCGGAAGATCTGCAAGCATACGCGCTATCCAGCTGCCTTTCTGGTAAAACAGTACCGGGATGGAAAGCCGTAGAAGGCCGCGGCAGCCGCGTATTCACGAGTACCGATGAGGCGTTTAAAGTCCTCACGGACAATGGGATTGATGAGTCCCTGCTGTACAGTCGTGTACCGGCTACTTTGGCACAGACAGAAAAAATCGTAGGCAAAAAAGTATTTGAAACCCTACTTAGTAAATACGTAATTAAAAACCCCGGAAAGCCGACACTGGCACCGGAATCAGACAAACGAAAAGCAATCAGCAATGTGGTATCTGCAAAAGATATATTTAAACCTGTAGGAGGTAACTAATCATGGAAAACACAAACATCGTATTAAGAAATGTCAGACTCAGCTATGTACACATTTTAAAAGCCTATGCACGGATACCCGGCGCCGAGGCGAAGTACCAAACGACAATTCTCGTACCGAAAACGGACATTGCGACAAAGGCGGAAATTGACCGTGCTATCGAAGCCGCTAAAGCAAACGGAATTACCGGTAAATGGAACGGCGTAGCCCCGGCTATCGTCGCCACCCCAGTACATGACGGAGATGGACTTACCCAAAATGGCGCCGAATACGGCCCTGAATGTAAAGGCCATTGGGTATTCACTGCGTCAAGTGCCGCCGATAAGCCCGTAGAGGTAGTAGACGCCAATTTAAATCCGATTATTTCACCGATACAGATCTACAGTGGTATCTACGCTAATATCTCCGTTAATTTCTTCCCGTATAACTTTCAAGGTAAAAAAGGCATCGGCTGTGGGCTCGGCCCCGTGCAGAAAGTTGCCGACGGCGAACCTTTAGGCGGACAGGCGCCGTCTGCTAAATCTGTATTTGCTGCGCAGCCTGCCGCCGTACAGAAAGTGAATCCATTAACCGGGCAGCCGATGTAAATAGTGGAGGCCCTTAACCGGGCCTCTTTCATTATTATCTGAAAGGCTCATTATGAAACACCTCAGTATAGACATTGAAACTTTTTCAGACGTAGATATTAAAAAATCCGGTCTGTTTAAATACTGCGAGTCCCCCGTCTTTGAATTATTGCTTTTTGCATATGCCTACGACTTCGGAGATGTCCATGTCGTGGATCTGGCACAAGGAGAGAAAATCCCAGATTCTGTTATATCCGATCTGAATAATCCCGAGGTTATCAAACACGCATATAACGCGTCATTTGAAATCACAGGGCTCAACCGCTACGGATATGCTACTTCCCCGGAGCAGTGGCGCTGTACAATGCTTCGCGGTTTATATCTTGGCTATCCGGCGGGGCTGGCTTTCTTAGGTGCTGCGTTAGGTATTCCCGAGGACAAACGGAAATTATCCACCGGCAAAGCACTTATCCGGTATTTCTGCGTACCTTGTAAACCGACAAAACGAAATGGGGGGCGAACCCGCAACTTACCGAAACACGATATAGATAAGTGGCATTTATTCAAAGAATACAACGCGCAGGATGTAGTTACCGAAATGGAAGATTACCGGCGGCTATCTGCCTACCCCGTACCGGGCTGGGTACAGGATGACTGGGTCATCGATTACGAACTAAATCGACGAGGCATCCAGCTTGACATGGATCTAGTTCGAGGAGCTCTGGCCATCGACGATCAACATAAGACAGAACTCGTGGAAAAAGCCATACAAATAACCGGACTTACCAATCCGAACAGTCGCAATCAACTGCTCACGTGGATTAACGATAACTCCGATCTGAAATTGGAAAAACTTACAAAAGAAACCGTGGCCGAGAGCCTGCAGATTGCAGAGGATCAAGTGGCCGAAGTACTGCATATCCGACGGGCTTTAGCAAAAAGCAGTATTTCTAAATATGAATCTATGAAGAATGCTGTGTGCGCTGACGGACGTATCCGCGGCGTGCTGCAGTTCTACGGGGCTAACCGAACAGGGCGTTGGGCAGGGCGGCTGGTACAAGTGCAGAATTTACCGCATGACGTGCCCGTGGCTATGGATACGGCTATCAGATTAGTTAAAAACGGAAATGCCCGCGGTGTCAAGCTTATGTACGGCCATATATCAACTTCTTTATCTCATTTGATCCGTGCGGCTTTCGTCGCTCCGGAGGGGAGCCTGCTCTGTGTATCGGACTTCTCAGCCATCGAGGCGCGCGTACTGTCATGGCTCGCTGATGAGAAATGGCGGCAGGATGTTTTCGCAAAAGGCGGAGATATCTATTGCGCTTCTGCGTCCAGTATGTTCGGCGTGCCCGTCGAAAAACACGGAATCAACGGACACCTGCGGCAGAAAGGAAAAGTGGCAGAACTAGCGCTGGGTTATCAAGGGGGGCCTCCGGCGCTTATTACAATGGGCGCTCTGAAGCAGGGACTTACGGAAGACGAACTGCCGGATATTGTCCATCGATGGCGCGGGGCTAATCCGCGCATCTGCGGCCTCTGGTATGACGTAGACGGTGCAGCACTTTCTGTCATGTCCGACGCTCGCCCGGTAGGTCTTCCGCACGGGATACTTATTTCGCGAGAATGTAATCTCTTATACGGGTATGACTACTTGACGATACAGCTGCCAAGCGGGCGAAAACTATATTACCCGCAGCCTTATATTAACGAAAATCAATTTGGTAAGCCTGCATTACATTACCGAGTACAGGCAGGAATCAAGTGGAGCCACACATCAACCTATGGCGGTAAGCTAGTAGAGAACATTACGCAAGCAATCGCGCGGGACTGTTTAGCGCTGGCAATCAACCGACTCGTAAAAGCCGGATACAAACCGCTTATGCATATTCATGATGAAGTGGTACTCGAAGTACCGAAAGATAAGATTCATGAAGATGAAATAGATAGGATTAACCAAATTATGTGTGCACCGATACCGTGGGCGCCGGGGCTGCTGCTTAACGCTGACGGCTTCATAAGCCCGTACTATACAAAAGACTGAAAGGGGGGGGGGAGTACTTGAATTACGACAGAAAACTGACTATCAGCATCGGAAACAGCCGCATGTCTAAACAATGGACAGCGGCAGAGTGCATGTGGTCGGAATTTATCGAAAAGCTACGCACGCCGCAGCGAACAGCCGAGCTATACGAAGAATATCTCCGGATGGGCAAAGCACAGCAAGGGGCGCTGAAAGATATAGGTGGTTTTGTAGGGGGCGCATTAAAAGGACCGCAGCGTAAAGCATCGGCAATTACCGGTCGTGATCTGGTTACATTAGATCTGGACAACATCGCAACCGGAGAAACGGATAACGTTATCCGCCGGGTAAACAGCTTAGGAATCGGATATGCCATTTATTCTACACGGTCTCATGCGCCTTACCGTCCACGACTCCGGGTAATTATACCGCTGGATAGGACAGTAACCGCTGATGAGTATGAACCTATCGCACGGAAACTGGCCAGCTTGATCGGAATAGAACTTTGCGATCCGACGACCTTTGAAGCATCACGGCTTATGTACTGGCCCGGATGCAGCAAGGACAGCGAATACGTATTTGATTATGCTGACGCGCCATTTGTCAGTTCTGATGGAATTTTAGGGCAGTACGAGGACTGGCATGACGTAAGAACATGGCCGCAGGTACCGGGGAAAGAACTGAAAGCAAAGATACTGCTATCTAAGCAGGCAGACCCGACAAAGAAACAGGGAATCGTCGGCTCATTTTGCCGTACGTACGATATCCGAGGCGCCATACAAGCCTATATTCCGAACGCATACACAGAAACAGACCATACCGACAGATTGACATATACCGGCGGAACAACCGTAGCCGGGGCAGTGTTGTACGACGATGACAAGTTCCTGTACAGCCATCATGCTACAGATCCTTGCAGCGGGCAGCTGGTTAACGCTTTTGATCTTATCCGAATACATAAGTTCGGCAGCAATGACGATAATGTCAAAGAGAATACGCCAATTAGTCAAATCCCGTCATATCGGGCGATGAAGAAGCTGGCCATGCAAGACAGCGCGGTCATGACAGATCTCAACATGACTGCTGCGGTTCATGCGTCAGATGTGTTTTCTTCAGACGCAGGCAGTAACGACCAAAAACCGTCTGACTGTGTCAACTGGATGCAAGAGGCGAAACTGGCATATGACGACAACACCGGACGCCCGAAAAAAACGATGGACAACATTATCCGAATTTTAAACCACGACCCGGAACTGGCAGGGAAAATCGCCATCGATGAGTTCTCTACCCGGGGGCTGGCGCTGGACAGCTTGCCGTGGAATACCAGCGACCTGAAACGTCAGTGGACAGACACGGACGACGCGGGGATCGCATGGTACTTGGAAGATAGATATGGTATTACAGGACGCGACAAAATCAGCGGGGCGCTTATGCTCGTATCAGAGCAGCAACGGTTTAACGATGTCAAGGATTATCTTCTTAGCGTGTCCTGGGATGGTGCTTATCGACTTGATACGGCCTTCCATGACTACTTAGGCAGTAAAGATACTCCGTACACCCGCGGGGCGGCCAGAAAGTCCTTTACGGCAGCTGTAGCCCGTGTCATGACGCCCGGGTGTAAGTATGACTACGTTCCGGTATTTATCGGGCCACAAGGGATAGGGAAAACCACGTTTTTGAGGACAATCGGAAAAGGCTGGCACAGCGACAGTCTGCAGAGTTTTCACGGGAAAGAAGCAGCGGAACTTATACAAGGTATATGGATCAACGAAATCGGAGAAATGACAGGATACAGCAAATCTGGGGACAACGAAATCAAGCAATTTCTTTCCCGCTGTGATGACGTATACCGGCAGCCCTACGGCCGGCACACGGGAAGATACCCCCGAAAAGGTGTATTTTTCGGTACATGTAACGACCATGATTTTCTGAAAGATCCTACTGGGAGCCGTCGATTCTGGCCGATTGACGTAGGCGTCGAACCAGTAACGAAAAGCATATGGCAGGACCTACCAGATGAAGTAGACCAGCTATGGGCAGAAGCCGTGATGCGGTGGAAACAGCATGAACCGATATACTTTGAAGATCCAGCTATAGAAGCAATGGCTAAACAGGAACAAGACAGACACCGCGAAGACAGCGCAAAAGACGGACTGATTCAGGACTTTCTAGACCGGTTAATTCCGATAGAATATGATTCCATGTCGCTGGCAGCCCGGAGGATGTACTGGTCCGGCAACGCCACGGGGATCACTGGCACAAAGCTGCGAGATAAGACTTGCGCACTGGAGATCTGGTGCGAGTGCCTCGGCGGCGAGCCCCGCAGCATGAAACGGGCAGACGCCCGGGAAATCAATCAAGTATTATGCCAACTTCCGGAATGGAAGAGAAATGTATCCCGGAGGCGGTATGGATATTGTGGAACACAGCGAGGCTTTGAAAGAATAACTATTCATGATAAGGGATAAATATTCTTAATAAACTGTTAATGTACTGTGAACATTCAATGTGCACATTCAGGATCTTGTTGAGAATAAAACACGGTATAATTGAGAACTAAAGAGGATTTTAAGAAATCCCAAAGAGGATTTTAACCATTAGGCTATACCTAAAACGTGAACATTAAAAAAGTTTGTTCACGCCTAAAGTTCACGGCAGTTAAACGACTATATCTATCTAAACTAACTAACGTGAACAACGTGAACATAGTTATGAAGAGTTTAGAAAAACAAGGAGTATTGAACAAAGTGTACGGTAATTGTGCCTTACGCGCCAGAAATAAAAATAAAATGTTGACTCCTGCGCGCGTGCGAATAAAAATTTTATATACATATATAGGCGAATACAAAAAGTATTTTCATGCAAGGAGGGTAAATCATGCAAGTAGTTAAACACTCGGAAAGAGATGCCGAAAAGTTATTAGTTAGCAAGATTAAAAAACTTGGCGGCAGGGCCTATAAATTTACGTCACCCGGCAGCGCCGGGGTACCCGACAGGATTATTATTCTCCCGGGAGGGTACGTAGAATTCGTAGAAATGAAATCTGAAACGGGGATGCTTAGTGTTCTTCAGAAGATATGCATATCTCACTTACGGGCATTGGGGTGCCATGTTGAAGTGCTATACGGAGTGAAAGACGTAGACACTTATGTAACTCGCGTGAAGAAAATGATAAAAAACGGAGGCGCAGTATGAATTTTGTGCCGCATCAGTACCAGCAGTACTGCATGAATCGAATTGTGCAAGATCCAGCTGTCGGGCTATTTCTTGATATGGGTCTTGGAAAAACGATTATCACGTTGTCCGCGATTAACGAATTAAAGTACGGGCGGTTTCAGGTAAAGAAGGTATTGATTATAGCCCCGAAAAAGGTAGCCGAGGCAACGTGGCAGCGCGAGGCGGCAAAATGGGACAACGTAAGCCATTTAAGGATTTCCACTGTACTCGGCAGCACATCTAAACGTATTCGGGCATTACATACGCCGGCGGATGTTTATATTATTAATCGGGAAAATGTGGTGTGGCTGGTGGATTACTATAAAAACGACTGGCCTTTTGACATGGTGGTAGCCGATGAAATGAGTAGCTTCAAAAACCATCGTGCAAAGCGATTTAAGGCCTTAGCGGCTATCAGGAGTCATATTACTCGTTTGGTGGGCTTGACAGGCACTCCTAGCCCGAATGGGTTATCAGATTTATGGAGTCAGGTGTATCTTTTGGATCAAGGTGAACGATTGGGTAAATATTTTACACATTTCCGGGAACGATACTTTGAGCCCGGGCGGCGGTGCCGCGAAGTGGTGTACTCATACGATCCGAAAGAAGGAGCTGAAAAAGCAATTATGGATGCCATTTCCGATATCTGTGTGTCGATGAAGTCAGAAGATTATCTAGAGTTGCCGGAAATTGTTTATCACGATGTTCCGGTAGCCCTTAGCGCCAAAGCACAAAGAGATTATAACGAGCTGGAGAAAAAAATGGTTTTAGATTTAGGCGATGACCACGTACTTGATGTTACCAGTGCGGCAGCACTGTCCAATAAACTGCAGCAACTGGCTAATGGAGCTGTGTACACAGACGATGGCGGATGGCAAGAGATTCATAATGATAAGATAGAGGCCTTTATGGAGTTGATAGAACAGCTTAACGGGAAGCATGCGATCGTGTTTTATAACTTCCGGCATGACTTAGATCGTCTAAGAGCCGCATTGCAGAAAACCAATTTACATATACGTCAATTACAGACGTCAGCGGACGAGCTGGATTGGAACGCGGGCAAGGTGGATATTTTACTGGCCCATCCCGCTAGTACGGCTTATGGTTTAAATCTTCAGGACGGCGGAAACCATGTTGTTTGGTTTGGATTGAACTGGTCTCTGGAATTATATCAGCAGGCTAATAAGCGATTACATAGGCAAGGTCAAAAAAATAGAGTCATTGTTCATCAGTTGATCTGTGAGGGTACTCGTGATGAGGATTTGGCTAGGGCGTTACTCATGAAAGATGCGGCACAGCAGTACGTAATGGATAGCTTGAAAGCCAGAGTAGATAAGTATAGGAGGCAACAATGACAGAGATTTTGATTTTCGTAATCGGTGCGTGGATTGGCGCTATCATTGGTGTCGTAACTGTAGCATTGCGCGTGGCAGCAAGCAGGAGGGGAAATGACGGTTAAAGAATTTTTACGGTCAGTCAGAGAGCAGGACCGCTTGTTACGTGCATATGAACAGGAATTAGAAGATTTAAGGCGCAGAGCATATAACATCTCAAGTCCGAAGTTAGGTGACAAGATACAGTCGAATCACTTAGCTACTCTTGACGAGATCGTCGACAAGCTGGATTCACAAATTGAAAAAGTAAATGCCGCTTGGGATGAGCTGATTGACAAGAGAGATCGGGCTAAAGCACTGATCGACAAGGTAGATGACGAGAGTAGCAGATGTGTGTTGTATCGGTATTACATATTGATTCAGACGTGGGAGCAGATAGCCGTGGATATGAATTATACAATTCGAAGGATTTATCAGCTGCACGGTCAAGCTTTGAAAAATTTAGAGGAGGATTTCACTAAATTTCATTATATTTCACTATGAAGTGTGATATTATGGTAGAGGGAAATTTAAGGATGAAACCTCCTTTCCGCAAAAAGCGCATACTAAAAAGCGGTATGTGCTTTTTGTTTGTAAAAAAATATAAAAACGCTTGACAGGAGCGACATGAGAAGAGCATTGCGAGAATGCGGACATCCCGGATGTCACACATTAACGAGAGAAACCTATTGCGATAAACATAAACAATTGCACATAAGAAATCCGAAAGAGTTTGAACGGGGGTCACCGTCAAAACGAGGATACAATTACAAATGGATGAAAGCACGAAAAGCATTTTTAACGCAACATCCGTTCTGTGAATGTCCGGCGTGTAAAGAATCAGGGCATCCGCTGCCAGCTAATGTTGTTGACCATATCATCCCGCACAGAGGTAATCAAGAGCTTTTTTGGGATGAAAGCAACTGGCAGGCGATGAACAAGAGATGTCACGACAAGAAAACAGCAAGAGAAAACGGCGGATTCGGGAATAAAATTAAAGTTTAACGGACAGCCCCCGGGTCAAAAATGTTTTGACCGGATGCGACAGTACCGTGCGCCTCCTCTTTTGTGAAAAAAGTTCGGGAAATGGGCCTTACATTAAATTCATGCGTTGAGATGTCAATTATGCGCAAATAGCAACATTAAAAAGAAAGGAGGGATAACATGGCCGGGCGTCCAGCAAAACCTATTGATTTACATATAGTTTCAGGCAATCCGAGTCACCTGACGAAGGCTGAAATTGAACACAGAAAAAAATCAGAAATACATCTCGGAGAACAGAAATTAGTATGTCCGGCTTATGTAAAATCTAACAAAGAAGCGTACAAAAAATGGAAAGAAATCAAGAAACTTTACACCGGTTTCAAATTTGTTTCATCGGCAGACATCGGAGTGATTGCGAGATACTGTATCACTTTTGCGCAATACATAGATTTGATAGAACGCCGAGACAGGATCGCCCGGATAGAATTAACCGGTGAAGAAACGACGGCAACGCAGGAAATTCTCGAAGCAGAATACAGTCAACGAAAAGCCGCCAAGCTCTACGAGAAGATAGAGTACATTTTATCTACCGGCGGCATTATGGCGATGGATAAAGCAATTAACGCGAAAATGGCGGCGCTTGTACAGATGGAAGACAGATTGTTCTTATCTCCGCTTGCAAAAGTAAAAAATGTACCAAAAGAACCTGAAAAGAAAGATGAAGACCCGCTAAGTAAAAGGGGTTTTGATGTATGACGCTGAAACAAGAGCTTATCAGGTACAGCAGGAAATGCATAAAAGACAAAACGCATATATGCCAAAAACACAGGTGGGCATGTATGCGTTTTTTGCGGGATATAGAAAAAGAAGGTACAAAGAAATTTCCGTATGTTTTTGATGAAAATAAAGCGGAACGATTCTTCGCATGGGCAGCCATGCACAAACACACGAAAGGAATCTTAGCCGGACAGCCTATTATTTTTGAGCCTATCCGGCGGTTTATTTTCGGAAATATCTACGGATGGGTCAATAAAGATACGGGGCTCCGGCGTTTTAAAAAAGCCTATTGGCAGGTTGGAAGGAAAAATGCGAAATCACAATCACTCGCCATAGTCGGTGACTATGAAATGATGGCAATGGGAGAGCCGATGTCAGAAGTCTACATCGGAGCTACGAAAAGCATCCAGTCTAAAATCATTTACAATGAAATTCTGGCGATGCTTAGGCGATGGCCAGAGATGAAAGGAAAGTGGAAAGAAAGCTACGGTACCATTCGACACTTGAAAAGTGACTCCATCATTCGGGCGCTGTCAAAAGATGACGGGAAGACCGGAGACGGGCTCAATCCGCAGTGCGGTCTGATAGATGAATATCACGCACATCCGACATCGGAAATATTAGATGTTATCGACACCGGCATGATGGCAAGAAAACAGCCGCTGCTGTTTATCATCACAACGGCGGGGACAAATTTCGGAGGACCGTGTTACAGAGTAGAATATCCGCTGGTAGAAAAGATACTCAATCCGGACATCGATTATGACGTGCCGGATTATTTCTGTATGGTCAATGAGCTGGATAAAGATAAAGAAGGAAACCTGATTGATGATGTCAAAAACGAAAAATGCTGGATAAAAGCAAACCCGATCGTAGCGACATATCCGGAGGGCATTGCGAATATAAGGAGCGCGTTAAAAGTGGCAATCGAAACACCGGAAAAAATGTCATCATTTCTCACGAAGAACATGAATATATGGAATCAGCAATCCGGGGCATCGTATATGGACATGGGGAAATGGAACACCAGAGGGCGGATAGAAAGTTACGATTTATATGGACTGGATGCTTATGTCGGCATGGACTTATCAAGCAAAGTCGATTTGACGTCCATCGGACTGGTTATTCCGGTCAAAGAAGATAGCGGAACTAAGTATATCGTTATTGGTCACAGCTTTATTCCGGAAAAAACGCTGCAGAGAAAGATAAAAACAGACAGAGTGCCGTACGACTACTATGCCCGCGGTGGCTGGCTGACGGTCAACCCGGGAGAGGTAGTAGATTATCGCTACATGACAAAGTGGATGGTGGAAACGGCGGAAGAACTGGGACTGAACATTAAAGAAATCTGCTATGACCCGTATAATGCGACATACTATGCGCAGGAACTTGAAAAACTGGAGTATACATGCGTCGAAGTCAGGCAAGGCATGATGACTTTATCTGAACCGACAAAATCATTTAGAGAAAATGTGTATCAGGGAAACATTTTGCATTTTGAAAATCCGCTGCTTGATTGGGCAATCAGCAACGCGGTCACTAAAAAAGACCAGAACGAAAACATCATGCTTGATAAAGAAAAATCAACAAAAAGAATTGACCCGATAGCATCTGTCATTAATGCGTTTACACGTGCGCGGATTACTGAAGAAGATGATATGAGTGATTATATTTTAAGTGACGATTTCAGCTTATAAAGGAGGACATGTGAAAAAGATATTGTATGTGATTGATGACATTTTCCTGTTCGTCGGGTGCATTTTAATGATTGCCGGCGGCGTATTGATATCTCCCGTAGTTGCGGTATATACCGCGGCTATAGAGTGCCTGCTTTTGGCGTTTATCTTCGCCAAAGCGCAGAGAGGCGGTGGTAAATAATGCTTTTAAGACAGCTTTTTTCAAACCCGACGGACTCAGGTACACTGCTTAGCCCTGCGGATTGGCTCATATCCGCTATTAACGGCGACGGCGTAACGGCAGCAACGGCAAGTAAAAACAGCAACATCTATACGTGCGTCAATATTTTAGCTGACGACATCGGTAAACTGCCGATCCACACATTCAGGACCGGCGGGAAAAAGACAGAAGGAATGAAACACCCCGTTGCTAAACTGCTGTATAAACGGCCGAACCCGCTCATGACACCGCTTGCGTTTAAGCGAACGCTGCAATACCATATGGGGTTTTACGGAAACGCTATTGCTTATATAGAATGGGGGGCAGACGGCTATCCGAAATCACTATGGCCGCTTGACCCGACGAAAACGACGATCCGATTAAACGCGGTCACCGGAACACTGACATATACGACAAGCGATGCCAAAGGTGCGATGTACCATCTACAGCCGCATGATGTCCTGCATTTCTACGAAATGTCAAAAGACGGGCTCATCGGCGTGCCGAAATGGCGGACGTTAATTGACGAGCTGGACAGCCAGAACGCAATCAAGAAATTTCAGAGCCAATTTTACAAAAACGGCACGCTGACGCACGGCGTGTTGCAAGCAGCGTCGAAAATCAATCCGGAGGCTAAAAAGAAACTCCGACAGGAGTGGGAAAAAATCAACGGCGGTATAGACAACGCCGGACGAGTCGCTGTTCTCGACTTAGGAATGGAATATAAGTCGCTTGGCATGCAGCTGGATCAGGCACAGTTTATCGAAACGCAGAAATTCGGGATTAATGAAGTCGCAAAGGTGTACAGAATACCACCGCACAAACTGGCGCAATTGGATCGCGCAACGTACGCTAACGCCGAAGCGATGAGCCTTGATTACATCAAAACAACGCTTCTTCCGATATTTACGTCGTGGGAACAGGAAATCAACTATAAACTGTTCACCGAACCGGAAAGAGAAAACTATTATGTGAAATTCAATGCTGCTGCGGAACTTAGAGGCGACAGCAAAGCAAGGGCTGAATATTATAAAGACATGCTCTATGCCGGTATTTATACGCTTAATGAGATCCGAGACATGGAAGAAATGGAATGTATAGGCGATGTAGGGGATATCCATCTTGCATCGCTGAATTATACAGATATTACCGTTCTGAAAGATTTACAGCTGGCAAAAGCGAAGAACGGAACACTGAAAGGAGGTGATGATAATGGGGAAAAGGGAAAGAAGAATCAATCAGACGCAGTTTGAGATTAGGACGCTGGAAGATGGTAAAACTATCATCTTGGAGGGGTATGCTCTCAAGTTTGGGAAACGGTCAGAAGACTTCGGCGGCGTTGATGAAATCTTAGAGCGCGGGTGTCTTGATAAAACGGACATGTCTAACGTTGTAGCGCTGATTAATCACGATCCGAACTATCCGCTGGCGAGAAATACCGTCAGAGAAGGACCGGGGCATCTATGTCTGTCAGTAGACGACACCGGGTTGCGGTTCAGCTTGATTCCGACGGATACGGCATATGCTAAAGACTTAATGACGAATATGGCAGCTGGCGTTGTCAATCAGTGTTCTTTTGCATTTACGCTGGCAGAAAACGGCGCAGACTGGTCATATGAAAGTGAAAAAGAAATGTACCACCGGGCGGTCAAGCATATCGAGCGATTGTGGGATGTGTCAATTGTCACGACTCCGGCATACCCGGATACTGAGGCGCAGGCCGTACAGCGGTCGATGCAAGAATCGAAAGAAGCATACGTTAATTCTTTGAAAGAAGAGCAGGAAAACATCAGAAAAAGGAAGCTCGATATAGAGCTGGAATTGTTAAATCAATAATTGCCGCCGAACGGCGGTTTTTTAAATGGAGGAAAAAGAAATGACAGAAAAAGAAAGAGAATTGCGCCAGAGGATGGCAAAAGTAACCGAAGAAATCCGCACGCTGATGTCAGATAAAAAACTTGACGAAGCGGAAAGTAAAACAGCTGAATTGAGAGAACTCAAGCGGCAGCTGGAGATTGAGCAGACGCTGGCAGATGTTCCGGCGACAGTTCCCCCGGCGGCACGCGCGGCTGAAATCACCGACGAAGAAAAAAGAGATCTCATGTTCAGTGGGCTTGTGAAAGAGATTAAGCGCCAGATGCCGACGGACGCGGAATCTGAAGTACTGAAAGAAGCCAGAGCTGGCATGAAAGCGGGAGTTGACGCAGACGGCGGGCTTATCGTTCCGCAGGACATCTCAACTAAAATCAACGAACTCAAGAGAGCGTTGAATCCGCTGGACCAGCTTGTCACGATTACACCTACGACTACTATGACAGGGTCTCGCGTCATGGAAAAATGGGCAGAAATGACGCCGCTTGAAAGCGTTGATGAAATGGCAACTATCAAAGAAATCGACGGCCCGAAATTCGAAAAAATCGCATACGCGATCAAAAAATACGCAGGCATTCTTCCGATTTCGAAAGAAATGCTGTCCGACACAGACCAGAATCTCATCTCTTATGTAAGCGCGTGGTTTGCAAAGAAAGATGTCGTCACGAGAAACAGCCTGATCATTGCAATCATGAAAACACTGGCAAAGAAACCTGTTGCTAATGTAGACAGCTTGAAAGACATTCTGAATGTGGATCTTGACCCGGCGATTTCTTTGGTGTCAGGCATTGTTACCAATCAGGACGGCTTTAACTTCTTAGACAAGTTGAAAGACTCTGAAGGGCGCTACCTGCTTCAGCCGAATCCGCTCAATCCGACACAGAAACTGCTGTCCGCTCATCCGGTTACCGTTGTCAGCAACAAGTACCTGCCGAGCGCGACATCACCGAAAAAAGTGGCGCCAATTATTGTCGGGTCTCTTGCGGATGCAATCGTGCTCTTCGACCGCCAGCTTATTACACTCGAAGGCACAGGCATCGGCGGGAACTCATTTATTCGTGATTCTTACGATATCAAGGCAATTACAAGACTTGACGTTAAAGCGTTTGACAGCGCCGCAGCCGTATACGGCGAGCTGACGCTTGCGTAAGGAGGTATTATGAGCATTCTGGATGGCGTTAAAGCGTATCTGCGGGTTGACGGAAACCAAGAAGACGAGGTCATCCGGACACTCATCGATACAGCTAAAACGTTTATTTTACAGGGGACGGGCGTTGAAGTCAAAGAGACTGACGCCCAGTCCGTACTCTGCATGCATATGATCGTAGGGTACTGGTACGAAAACAGAAACGCAGTAGGTCAAGGGGCAGAATTACCGTTTACAATTACCGCCCAACTGCTGCAATTAGAAACGAGAGGTGAATGACATGCTGGTAAAAGCACTGGAGAAAATTATCATAAACGGAGCAATCGTCGATGTCGGCGAGACGTACGACGGAGCGGCGGAAGAATTAGATGCCTACATTTCCGGCGGATACGTAGAAGTACTTGAACAGGATGAAGACGTGGAAGACGATCCGGCGGACAATCAGAATGAAGACACAGAGTCGGAAAATGAAGACACAGAGTCGGAAGAAGAGCCAGAGGAAACACAAAAAGAAAAACCGAAGACAACGAGAAAGACTGTAAGGCGCACAAAGAAAGCCGGAGCGTAAAGTATGAATATCGGGAAGATGCGCCACAGAATAGCGATTAAAAAGCCTGTCGTCGGTGAAGATGTAGGATTTGGCTCTGTTGTTGAGTGGAAAGATGTCGGATCCGTATGGGCGGAATTTCTAAAACAGCGTATTACTCCCGGCGCGATTATAGGAGACGGCACGGCTGTCTTAATAACGCAAGGGATAAGAATACGGCCGCGAGAAATCGAAAAAGGATGGCATGTTGAAGAAAACGGACGGACGTATAAGGTAATAGACGTAGATCGTTCGGATCCTGCTGTTTACGTATTAACAACAGAAGCGGTAGAGACATGAGCAGGCGCGGAATCGATATCAAGATGTTTTCAGGAGAGGTAGTCAAAAAAGCGGCTAACGACATCAAACGCTACGATAAGGAAACGCAAGGGAAAATCAGGAATGTCATTGCGAAAGGAACGATAGCAGTTATGAAAGCGGCTATTATAAAAGCGCCGATGGGGCCTACCGGAAGCCTGAAAGCAGGAATCCATTCCGAAATGGAACGAGAAAAGCCGCAGGGAATAGTGAAGAGCGACGCCCCGCATTCGCATCTCGTAGAATTCGGGACAGTTGAACGTATAGCATCCAACGATCCGCGCAAAGGCAAAAAAGCAATGCGAATAAATGATAAATTTGTAAGTGGAGTTATTCGCACAGGGAAGATGCCGAAGCGTCCGTTTATGCGGCCGGCAATGATGCAGGAGCGGGGCAAGATTGAAAACGAAATGGAGAAAATATTTCAATGAGACTTATCAGAGACGTACCGTCAACCGTTCTCAGGATGGCGGTTTTTAAATTGCTGAAAGAAGGTCAAACGATACCGATTCACGGCTCAGTTCCTAAAGGTGCAAAACTTCCTTATATCACCTTAGGTGCGGCTACGTTCAAACCACTGTCAAATAAAGATCTGATTATCTGGGACGCATCCTTGAATGTAGAAGTATGGGCAGGAGAGGATGGGAAAAAACAAGTCAATGAAACGCTAAACGATATATGTGCATTGATATCTGCATACGGATGCGATATGGAGCTACTGCAATATCGGATTAATAGTACACAAATTGATCTGGTAGAGGACTTTCCGGAAGTATCCACGGGTTATCACGGCACAGTAACAATATTATTTACTATTCAGAATTTTAACAAGAAAGAGGTATAAAAATGGCTAAATTATCAGCAGAAGAACTTAAAAAACTCCCGGTATATGAGGGGACGGCTATGGCTACGGCGGGGAAAGATACCTTGCTGTATATAGATAAGGCAACAACCACGGGGAAAAAGCCGACATGGGTACTCGTCGGAGGACAGAGAAACTCCCCCGTAGAATACAAAGCAGATTCTATTGATGGATCTCACAAGACTTCCGGCGGATGGGGAGAAACTCTCGCGGGTCCGAAATCTTGGAGCATCAGCTATACAGGCTTGCTTGTAATGGATGACGCGGCACTGTCAATTATGGAATACGCATTCCATCACGACATACCGATTCATGTAAAAATCGCATACCCGGATAAGACATGCCAGACCGGATGGGTTACTATTTCCGATTTTACAAAGGACGTATCCCACGACGGGGTAGCTACCGTTGCTGCCACGTTAAACGGAAAAGGACCGATTTCTGAAATTGCCGCAGATGATGTTACTGGAGGCTAATTATGCGTAAATCGGTAGAAATCAAAATAGGAGAATCAAGGTATCAGCTGCTATACACAGTAAGAAGCCTTGAGAGATTTGAGCAATATCTCGGAACGTCTCTCTTTTCAGTTATAAGTTCCGTGCTTGTTAACGGTGCAGTCGGAATGGTACAGAGTGCTACAATACACTTTATCATTTCCGGCTTGCGGGCCGGACTTTTAAACCAGCCGAAGAATTTCGATGCTTATGATTTCGTGGATATGTACTGTGAAAACGGCGGAAACATCGGAGAACTCGCAAAATACATTGTAGATGCGGTGGTTGAATCCGGACTTTTTACACAGGGGACGCCGAAAAAAGAGGCGCCGATGAAAAAGAAGAATCGCCGATAAAGACATTTGAAGACTGGATGCGGTATGCAGAACCGATAGCATACCGCATCGGTTTCAAACCGCCTGAATTTCCGCGATTAACGCCGCTTGAATTCTATAGATATCTTGAAGCGAGTGCCGAACGTCGACGCTTGCAGGATTACCGCGTGGCGTACTTCATTTCATGGATAATGTCCCCGCAGCTGAAAAAGCCGATAGAACCGCATGAAATTGCGGACCCGTTGTGGATTACGGAAGAAGATAAAGTGAAAAATGCAAAAAAAGAAATGGAATATTTGAAAAAAGTATTCAATTTGGAGGGAGGTGCATAAATGTCTACTATTTCTGATTTACAGCTTAAGATTGGCGCAGACTCGTCCGGGCTGCAAAAAGAATTAAACAAAGTACCGGGGGCTGTCAAGACAGCGTTTAAGGTGAATCCGGTAAAAGACATGCAGTCCGCGTTGGAAGGAACCACGGGAAGTCTTGAAACGCTAATCGGTAAATTTGGCGGAATAGCGGCATTGGCCGCATCGGGATTCGGATTGACGAATCTGATAAAAGGAGCAGTTGAGGCAGGAAACAGAACATATGAACTCGCGCAGCGGCTGCAGATAACTAATGCGGAAGCTGCTAAATTTTCAAGAATACTCAAGTTGACCGGCGGTGACAGCGAACTTGCAGGGAAAGCATTTATGCGCCTCGACTCAACAATCAAAGGCAGCGGAGAGGCGGCAGAAAAAACAAGAGCCGTCTTGAGTGCCGTAGGTGTTACTCTGACAGATCAGAATGGTAAACTGTTGCCGCTTAACGACCAGCTTGCGCAACTGGCGGCAGGTTATCAAAAAGCGTCACAGGCGGGATATGCTCAGGAATTTATCATGAATACACTGGGCGCCCGTGGTCTGACGCTTGTTAAAACCCTGCAAAACTATAATGAAGCATCAGAAAATGCGGCAAAAATCAAGGGCTTAGGACTTGACGCAAAGCAGATGCATGAAATAAGCGTAGAGCTTGATGTAGTGCAGGCACAGCTCGGACAGCTCGCTATCGCAGGCGGGGCTATACTTGCGCCGGTAGCGAAAGAAGTATTGCCGCCGATTTTAGAGGGATTGGCATCAACTGCTAAATATATAGCGGAAAACAAGGAAAATCTGCTGTCGCTGACGAAGACACTGGTAGCTTTTACGGTGGCGTATAAGACACTGCAGGCATTGCAAAAAGCAAGATCAGCAATGGGATCGCTTGCGTCGATTGGAACTGGAGACGTTTCAGAAGATGCGCTAACAGTACAGCAAGAGAAAAGCATTGCACGTCGGATAAAAAACATAGAAAAAGCGGCAATGGCAGAAGAAAAAGCATATTTGAAGACTCTTAGTACAGCGCAGATGACAGACGCTGAAAAAGAGGCAAGCTACTCAAAATACTGTGTTATGCGAGAAGCTAAAGCGGCTGAAACCGCAAGAGTAGAAGCAGCACGCATGACAGCGGCCTATCAGGAAATCAATATGCAGGCCCGGCAGTCGGCAGCAGTGCAGGCGAGCGCGGCAAATACAGCAGCCGGTGCACATAAAGCCGCAGCAGGGAAGATGGTTGCGGCTAATACGGCGGCCAGTGCGTCGAGCAATATGCTGGCGGCGGAACAGACCGCGGTTACCGTTGCTACACAACAGACCGGAAAAGCCGCTGTGGATACCGGTATCAGAATGAGCACAGCAGCGAGAGGGTCACTCGGTCCGTTGCGTCAGGCAGCGAGTGCGGTATGGGCCCTGGCTGGAGGATGGCTGGGCGTGGCTGCTGCTATTGTAGCCGCAACGTATAAGCTGTATGAATTCCATCAGGAAGAGAAGAGAGAGGCAGAAAACGCACAGTATGTCAACGTAAACGGTAAAGATTACTACTACAGCGAAAAAGACAACACGATGATCCGTGTAAAAGAAAATGGAACACGGATGAATGTTTATAGTCAAAAGGAAAATGATGAAGCCAAAGCGGCATGGGATAGGAAGTATGCTGCCGCTAACGAGAACTCTAAAAAACTTCACGAAAAATATGGTAACGGAACAAGCATAGACAACGGAGCTATAAACTCACAAATTGAAGCTTTAAAGGCTGCTTTTGAATCGGGAACATCTGCAACAAAAGATAATACAAAGGCGGTTAAGGAAGCCAAAACGTATCAGGTAGAAGCGCCAATTGGTCAAGAAGTTGTAAACATAGCGTCGAGACATCCCGAGGGAGAACAATGGATGTCGCCGCTTGTCGAAGATGCCCGTGTGCAGTGCGCCGCTTTTGTTTCTGCACTGTATCAGGAAGCAGGCATACAAGGGCTAAACTCAATTAATGGGAATCAGCTTGTAAACCAGTTCGGTACGTCCTACCACGCCGCCGGAACAGGATACGTGCCGCAGGAAGGCGACATGATAGATTGGAAAGACCATGTCGGAATCTATGCGGGAAACGGTGAGTACATAGCGAGAAACTCGACCGGCGGAGTGCATCGCGGAAGTATGTCGGAAGCAAATCAATGGTTCGGTAATCCGCTTGGCTACGGATCGATAGGTGAATACACCGGAGGCAAAACAGTAACACTTACGACTGATGAAATCGGTAAAAAAGCCAACGAGGCGTTGAGACGGTTAAATCAGGCTAAAGAAGAGGCAATCCGGCTGTTTTCGACGATGCAGGAATCTATAGACAGTGAAACCGAAGGCGCATACATGTCCGGTATGAACAAACTAGCGGAAGACATCAGACAGAAACAGGAAGAGATCAACAAACTATTTAATGCAGGTATTCCGAAAGACGCGGTAGAACAACTGCAAAAACAGCTCAGTACATACGGAACGGTCATGAAACAGAAGCTGACCGACACGTGGACAGAAAGCTGGAACAAAATCAAGACCGAAACGAAGCAAATAGGTGCAGAGCTCACCGGGGACTTTAAGGCACTCGCCGATGCTGAATATGAAGCTACAGTTAATGTGCTCAACAAAGAAAGAACGGAACGCATAAAAGAAGTTTCTAAAAACAAAGAAGACAAGGAAGCGATGGTAGCTGTCGAAGAATGGTATACTGCTAAGACCGCCGAAGCCGCAAAGAAACGTACAGATGCATATAGAGAGTCGTTTGAAAAACAGGCAAAATACGCAATAGATAACCATCGTTCAGATCTGCTTAGGGCATTAACGAGCAGCCGCGACGGACAAGATTATATGAATTGGAAAGGGCAGACAGAAGCCCTTGAAACGTATCTGAGTATATGGAAGACGGGGCATGAGTCAATGCAGTCGCAGATTGCAGAACTTGCGGAGAGCTCAACTGATAAATTCCAAGAATTTTTCCAAAACATTTTGACAGGATCAGAAACACTTGGAGACTCGCTGTATAATCTCATCACAGGAATCGGAGAAACAATATTACAGCAGATTACGCAACAGTGGGCGGGACGGTTGACAGAATCTCTATTCGGCGGCAGCCTGCTCGGTGGAGGAAATAATAACAACAGTAACGGCGGAACATACGACAATGGTATGAATACGATGTTTGACGCGTTCAAAAACAACCTAAGCACGTCTAATGTAGCGTTAGGGCTTTTCTCCGGCAGCACACAAAAAGGCGGAATGGTCATGGGTGCATACAACGTCATCCAAAATGCCATTAATACGGGCACAAAGCCGACAGAAGTCGGAGCAACCGTTACTGCTACAGGTGCTTTAGCAGCATTTACTACAGCAGTCGGTGCGGCTACTGTAGCACTGCAGCTTATGTCTGCAAAATCGGGGTTCGGTTTCGGCATGTTTGGATTTGCGACCGGCGGACCTATCAGCGGTCCGGGGACGGCTACATCAGACAGTATTCCAGCTTGGTTGTCTAATGGTGAGTACGTTCTCAATGCTGACGCTGTCCGAAAAGTAGGATTACCACTGCTTAATGCAATCAACTCGGGACATATGCCGCGTTTTGCAAAAGGCGGGGCGGTAAAGACTGCAGACATCCGAAATATAGAGTCAACAACGATCACGAAAGGCGGAAACAGATCAGTACATTTGGATATCAATACTCTTGATGCCGCATCGTTTGCTGATTTCTTGCGTAACGGCGCCGTAGACGAAATTCGGAAAGCATTTTTTGAAGAAGATTTGAATTTTGCAGGAAATAGCGGGGTATTCTGATGACACTTAGGAAATTCCCAGAAGATCTTAACGGATTAGCCTGGGAAAGTATAAAATCCATGAACTGGAATACAAAAGTACAAAAATCGGGAAGCGGTAAAGTACGTACGCTTACAACACAGCTATTGCCGAATTGGACGATAGAAACGAAATTCCAGATATTGACTGATGAACAATATAGAAAGCTGCTGGGATTTGTAGCGCTGTTAAAAGGCGCACATATCCCTTTTTTGTGGCTTGATCCGGAAGACTATGAAGAAAAAGGAATCCAATTGCCGTTGATCACGGACGGAGCCTATCAAGCCGTTATGAAAATGGGCGACTATGTAGAACCTGTCGAGTATATCGAAAAAGTGACGGTATACGTAGACGGCGTGAAACAAGCAAGCAGCGCATATACAGTTACCGGCGGGACGGTGAAATTCAAAACTGCACCAGTAAGTACGGCAAAAGTTACAGCGGACTATACATACTATTGGAAAGTTATGTTTGCAGACGACGGAATAGATATTGAACGGCAGTATCTTAACATCAACAAGTCTAAAACTTTTAAGCTGGAGGTAGTCCGATGAAAACAGTGAATAAATCTCTGGAGACCTATCTTGAGACAGAAAAGAAGATTACTTCTTGCGATCTATACGAGCTTGTCTTAGATAATGGTAACAAGTACTACTACGCCGATACCGATATAGACATATCGTTTAACGGGCATACGTACTTACATAACGCGCTGTTGATTAAGCGGCAGCAAGTCAAAATTCATGATCGTGTTGTAGTCGATACAATGACCGTCACCGTTCAAGCGGATATCAATGACAAACTGGAAGGACTGCCGTTTTTGCAGGCGGCGCATAGCGGAGTACTTGACAGAGCTAAGTTGTATCTTCGCCGCTGCTTTTTCCGCGATCAGTCCGTTGTGGGTGCGATCGACCTTTTCGGTGGGAATGTAGAAGTCAAATCGGCAGGCGGCATCAAGATTGAATTATCAGTAAAAGCGGAAACACAAGGTCTCAATATGGAATTTCCGGTCCGCAGATACTATCCGCAGGGAAGCTACACGACGAATGAAGACGGTGTTATCTACAGTAAAGAAACCGATGCCGCGACGCTGATTGCGCCGTTCGTACCGCGAAGAGAGGTACTCATATGACAGACGGTGAAAAAATAGCAAAGGCCGCCGCAGCATGGTTAGGTACGCCGCATATTAACGGCGCAAAAGTAAAAGGCCGTGGTGTAGACTGCGGCATGCTGCTAATAGGCTGCGTAGAAGACGCAGGATTGCTGAAAAAAGACAGTGTCCAGATTGAACCGTACTCTAACGAATGGCACTTGCATCACAGCGAAGAATGGTTCTTGAGATATGTGCAGAAGCATTGCGACGAGGTGGAAGACATGCAGCCCGGAGATTTCTTATTATATCAATTCGGACGGTGTATTTCACATGGTGCAGTCTATGTCGGCAAAGGACGGGTTATTCACGCTTACATCGACCGCGGTGTGGTCATGACGGATCTTTCTGATGTGATGTTCTATGACGCGAAGGGCAGGAGCCGCTTGCGCGGGATTTATAGATTTCGAGTATGAAAAAAGCCCCGTAAGGGGCTTTAGGGTGAGAAGTTAAATCTGCTTCTGATAGAGCGCAAGAAGCGAATCTTGCAGAACTTTTGAGAAATTAATGTGCTGAGATTCTGCAAAAGTATTCAGCCAAGCGGGTATTGTTAAATTTTTACGGACTGCTTTATTCCCGTATTTTTCTGCGTAAGCGTCCATATCAAGAGTGAGCAGGCTTACGAAGCCGTCAGCACTGTCCAGATGTGTACCTTTTACGTTGCCGGGAGCCGGGACAGTTTTACCGTCTTCCCATTCGTCCAAAATCCATCCTGAGGCGGCATCGACGGCCATTTCGATGGCTTCTGCAAGCGTATCTCCTTCGGATACGCAGCCTGGAAGATCCGGAACGACGACGGTATATCCGCCTTCTTTCGCCGGATAAAAGCAAGCGGGATAGAGTAATTTATTCATAATATCCTCCTATATCAAAACATCGGCAGGCAGGGAGCTTATTTCAGCCCCGCCTGTTTCAATATGTTATCGACTGTGCCAATTTTTAAATCCCCTTTATGATTTGGGACGGAAACCTTTCCGGGCTTCGTCGGGTGAATGTAGTGGTAGTGAGAACCTTTCACGCTTTTTAACTTCCATCCATCTTTCTTCAGTAGCTTTTCAAGTTCCCGGAATGTCATGATCTCATCTCCTTCTGTTTATATTATACGCATTATGCGTATAATTGTCAAGGGAAAAGTTTTATTTTTAGAAACGAGGTGTAAAAGTTTGAGTTTTTTTCGTGGACGTACGACAACGACAAGAGCAAATAAAATAAGTGAATTTACGGTCAATACCGCAGAATACGGCGCTGTTGTACCAGAGATTATCGGTACAGTGAGAACAGCGGGAAATGTAATCTGTTATGACGATTTCACCGCCCACGAGCACCGCGAAACGCACAAAGCGGGGAAAGGCGGCAAATCTAAGCAAGTCAGTATAACCTACACCTACACGGTAGCGGTCATTTTGGGACTTTGCGAAGGTCCTATTTCCGGAATCGGAAAAGTGTGGATCGGTAAAAATGTACATAACTATCCGGCAGACGACATTCAGCTGACGCTGTTTGATGGGAAAGATAATCAGCAGCCGTGGGCATATACGCAAGGAAAGCACCCGGAAAAAGCCTTGCCGTATCCGGGACTTGCCTACATGGCGGGCGTTATTGATTTAGGTGATTCGGGATCTATGCCGTCGTACAATTTCGAGGTGAAAGGCAGGCTATTAGAGACTGGAGATGGCATTGATGTTAATCCCGCCGACTATATCCGGTATGTACTTGATAAAATCGGCAAAAAGGACATGCAGATCATCGGGCTGGAAAACTATCGGAAGTACTGTAAAGAAGCCGACCTGCTTATTTCCTCTCCGCCGGACGAAGACGCAAAAGCCGCCCGGGAAGTTGTAAATGAAATTGCTAAATTAACCAATGCGTATGTTTTCTGGTCAAATGACAAGCTGAAGATCGTACCGCTGGCAGATAGGCCGGTCGGAAACTGGGCACCAGATAAAACAGGCATTACAGATCTGACGTCGGATGATTTCCTGCCGCAGTCCGGCGGGGCTCTTGTGACTTACAAAAGAAAAGACAGCTCCGCAATATACAATCAGTTCCCGGTAGAGTTTATCAATCGGGCAAACGGTTACGAAAAAGAATCTGTCAGCTACGAATTTACCGAAGACATCAAGAACTACGGCGTAAGAGCCGCCAGCGTAACGAACGCTCACTATATTTACACGAAAGAGCGGGCGGTTAAAATTGCTGAACAATTAGCAAGAAATAATAAATACGAGAGAACGCAGTATACGTTCAAACTCGACTGGAGCCTGTGCCGCTTAGAAGTCGGCGACTTGGTAAGATTGACCGATGAAAATTCGGGTATCTATGAGCAGGTCGCAGTTATTAACGGCATTACCGAAGGCACCGATGGGTGCTTGACGGTAACAGCGATATCAAGAGCGCCGGGAGATTATCCTGCGGCAAAATACAACGTACATGCTAACGATAGGCCTTACATCGATTACAACAAAACCGCTCCAGATACAGTTCCGGTTATTTTTCAACCGCCTGCGGATCTCACTGCCGACGGACTGGAGCTGTGGATTGCCGCAAAAGGCAAAGCTGATGGCTGGGGCGGCTGTACTGTCTACGTGTCTGACGACAATACAAATTATCGAACAGTCGGGCAAATTGCAGGCTCTGCGCGCTGCGGTAAATTAATGCAGCCGCTGTCACCGATACCGAACCATCCGAGTGGCAATCAAGCAATAGTAACATGTAATGATCAGCTACTTAGCGGTACGTCGCAGGACGCAGAACGAAAGAATACGCTCTGCTGGATAGACGGCGAGTGTATGAGTTACATTAACGCTAATTTGCGGTCGAACGGAGCATGGCTGCTGACGGGGTTATACCGTGGACAGTGCAATACGACTGTCAGAACGCACGCAAAAGATACAGATTTTGTCAGGCTGGATAATTCCGTTTTTAAAGTACCTTTCGCGAAAGATGACATCGGCAAGAAAATCTACATTAAATTCTGCTCATATAACATCTTCGGCGCGGGCAACCAAGATCTGTCCGAAGTTAGAGCGTACGAGTACACATTGGCACCGTACTACATCCCGCCGGTTACGAATTTAACCGCATATAACCGTTACAGACAGCTTGCCGATGGTGTATCTCGCTATGACATCGTGGTAAACTGGACGCCGCCCGAACTGCAGTCTTATCTGCAGGGCGATGTCTGGTACAAAACAAGCAACGGGCAGGCAAAAGATTTGGTCATTAAAGAGGGCACCAAAGGCTCTGAACTCGGATTCGATGGCGAGTGGACATTCGGCGGAAGCGGAAAAGACCAAGTCGTCATTCCGCAGGCAATCGTCGGAGATACCTACCTGATTGCGGTCTGCACAAAAGACGAATGGGGTGAAAGTACAAGCCCGGATACATCTCCACAGCTGAAGATCCTTGTCGCACTTAAGACGGAAATCCCGAACACACCTGACGAATTCGGCATAGATTTTGGAACAGCGTGCACGGCCAGCTGGAAAGAAGTCACGAATACCGACGTTGCGTTTTACGAGATCCGAACAGATGAGAACGCAGGCGCTGAAACATCGGGATTGTTAGTCAGAACGAATAACCTATCTGCAATACTACCATTGACAGAACGGAGCGGAACGTTGTATCTGTACGCAAAATCCGCAATCGGTAAATACTCCGCCCCGGCTATTTTGCAGTATAACAAGCCGGTACCTAAGAAGCCTAATCCGCCTGTGCTTACGAGTACAATCGGGGGCTTTGGGCTGACTGCTGAAGCGATTCCGAAAGATTGCGCGGGGATGAACATTTACATCAATAGCACGGACGGGCAGAAAACAATCAAGACCGAAAATAATGTGTATAGTCACACATGTGGTGCAGGTATCTATGACGTATCCATCGCTTATTATGACCTGTTCGGAGAGGGCGAGAAATCCGGAGAGAGCCGTGTAGTCGTCAAAATCTCAATCAGTAAGGACATGATTGACGATGAAGCGGTAAGTCTTGCGAAAGTAGACGCGTTAGTTAAGCAAAAGCTCAACGACGGCGCAATCGCAAAGCAAGACGTAACGACAATAGTCTCTAACCTCGGAAATTTAATGCTTGCAAAAGCTAATTACAGCGCCATCGCCCAAATGACGGACGCTATTAATTTGCGAGTACAGAAAGGCGATGTTATCAATCAAATTAACTTGTCACCGACGACAACGACGATAGCCGGAAAGTACCTGCATGTGACAGGGCAGACTGTTTTTGATAACAACGTTATTGTGAGCCGCATGCTTGCCGCTAAAGCTGTGACGGCTGATAAATTGGCGGTAACGTCGTTATCGGCAATAACAGCAAATATCGGCACGTTGCGTACAAAAACAAGCGGAGCGAGAACAGAAATCAAAGACAACCTGATTGAAGTGTACGACAGCAATAATCGGTTAAGAGTAAGATTGGGAGTGTGGCAAAAATGATGTACGTGTTGATTGTAATTGCGGTTATTGGTGTCATCGTGTATGCGTGCTTGAAAAAGAAGAAACGAGGCAACACAGACACGCCGCCGGACGAAAATCCTGATGACGGCGGAAATCATACAGAAATCATCGTAAAAGTACCGACAGAAAGCAAAGGGTACATAGTTGAAGATGGGGTAAAGAAAGAGGTGACAATTAAGTATATGCCGCAAGGGTTACAAGTTTTTGATGAAAAAGGAATATGTATATTGAATATCACTGAACGGTTAACCCGATGTATCGGGAGTATTAACATATCGGGTACTCACGGAGAGGTACGCTTATCGGGGATATCGAGTGCGGATTTCTGGTTTGCCTGCACTAATATTAAAATAGATGGATACACATCACCGGCACAAAAAGAACTGATGGTACCAGGAATTACCTACAAAAATGGGGTTCTGCACTGGGATATCAATGTCTTAGGAGACGGAAAATCATTTAGCGCAACTGTCCTCTACGGGACATACTGAGGTGAAAACTACATGAGCAAATATGTTGAGGTATCTAATGTTTCGGGAAATATTGTTATAGATGATACGTACAGAAATTTATGTTTAAAAAGAAAAATAAAATTACGAGACATCAGGACGAGCGAAGGTAGACACACTGTAACGATGAACGATGACGAATTGTTTATAGGTGCCGGGAACCCCCAAAAAAATTTAATTCGAGCTGCGGTTATTTTTATTGAACCGCAAAAAGCGGAAATCATACCATACACGATATCTCAAGACGATAATATAGTGCCGGACCCCGAGGATTATGATGATGTGTATATTTACGTATGGGGATTTTACACCGGTGAATCTGGGTCAACTGGACTGGAAATCTATAATAATCAAGGGGATATCATATTCAGTTCAAATATGAAGCCGTTAAATATAGTGTTTTGCGGACACAATAATCTGCCGGGCAATAATATATTTAGACCTAACCGTAGATATTGCATTATACAGTGCACTTCTACATTTTTATTTAATGCTCCCCGTAGTATATCCGAAGCTGGTTTGGGATTTATTGAGTTGTTTATTATGTCAACATCGTATAGAACGTTCGCTTGTTTGACACCACAGGGCATGAGATATATTGGATATGATGTGCTGGGGCTGCCTACCGAGATGTACGATAAAATACCTGTGCGCTCGGAAGCAAATAATGATGGGGAAATTTGGGACGCGATTCCATACGGAGACACGGTGTACTTAGTGTCAGATGTTACCAATTATTAAAAAGGAGAGAAAGAATCATGAAAAGAAACTACATTGTAAACGGTAAAGTGTCGTATCCACAAAATGACGGGGTTTTAACGACGTTCAGCTTTCACAATCCGCAAACTGGAGAAATGCTGACGATACAGACAACGTCGCAAGAAGAAACCGATGAACTGAACTACGGAGATACTGTCACGTTGGAGATCAGAAAATCAGAACCTGAAACGCCAGAAAAAGAAGTAGATGAAACAGAGGAATCAAAATGAAACCACAGGCATTTCAGCACGGCGAAATCCGCGACGAGAACGACAACGTCATAAAAGCCGGAGCATACGGTAAAAACACGCCATTCTGCACGAAAGACAATCGCGGAATCTTAGACTACATTATTAACAATTTCGAGTGGCTACACGATAAAATCACGAATGGACTATCCGGTATTTACTTATCTCTTACCGGCGGCACGTTGACCGGAGATGTAATTAACGAAGCAAAGTACGTTAAAAATGCAAAAAGCATAGACGCAACGGCAAACGGAGCCGGAGAAGATGAAGAAACAATCGTCATGGCACGTGATAAAAACGGTCAAGATTTAGGATTTATTAACATTCTACGTCATAAAACTAATAAAAACGTGCAGCTGAGGCATAGAGTCATAAACAAAGCGTGGTCAGATCTTCGAGTTGTGCAAGACGACGACGGAAATTATTGGGCGGAATACGCTGGAAGTAGCAGTACTAATCTACTGATTTCGCAAAACGACAACAGTAACAAAATTCCGACCACGGCATGGGTATCCAACACTACGACGGCTGCTGCTAAAAAACTGGATAAATCAATAAAAATCACATTAACTGGTGACGTGACGGGTAGTGCAACTCTAGACGGGTCGCAGGACATTACAATCAACGTTAAGCTGAAAAAATAAGGAGATATCATGACATTCTTTCAAAAACTCAAAAGAAAGATAAAGAAGTACAACAAACCACCGGTATGGTGGGGCGGTTTTGTTACCTGCGTTTTTGTCTTAGACTTGATAGACTTCGCCGAATACTTCTGCCGAACTTCTTTGAATTTCTTAGACAAGTGGGAATCGAAGACGGTCGTAAGTTTTGTATTGATGTACATTTTGTCATTTATAAACAGTGCATATGGCATAGTGCTTAATGCGTACTTCTGGCTGATTATCATTGATATCAGTACACGCTGGCTTGCAATCGGTTATCAGTATCTTGTTGATAAAGGTATGGATCCGAACTACTTAACGACGAGAGAAAAGCTATACGGCATTGTTCTTGCGTTCAGTGCAAAACGGCTAAAATCGAAAATCATGCTGTGGGGGTTTCTGACAAAATTTATTCTCTTCACAATTCTCATTCTTACAGCTTCGCAGATTGACACGGTTTTATCGGCGATAGAGATACCGCTTTCGTGGCCGGTGCTTAAATTCATGTTCGGTTACATTTGCTACAACGAGATACTTTCTATTTGTGAGAATTTGAGAGACGCAGGAAATCATCATATAGACAAGTTGATAACGCTGCTTGATAACAATATATTTGCAAAGCTCAAGAAATAGCCGCTATTTAGCGGCTATTTTAGATAGGAGGCACTTATGACAATAGCCGAATTTAAACAGGAACTCATTGATAAGAGAAGCTATTTTTATCAGTTCCCGTGGCCAGCAACGACTTACGGACACTGGTCTGCAGGACGGTATTTCACGACATTTAACGACTATCATTTTAATGTTGACGGCGACGGAGAGATTATCTACACAAGACCGCTTGATGAAGTACCGCGAGCAACATATCACAGGAACACCGGCAGTATCGCTATTGCTTTGTGCTGCTGCTATAATGCACGCCCGAACGATTTAGGTGACTATCCGCCGACGGAAGCACAGATTGAAACGCTGGCGAAGATGTTTGCTGTTATCGCAGAGGTTTTTGACAATCCGATTGATCGTGAGTATTTTATGACACACGGCGAGGCCGCGAATGACGACGGCTACGGGCTGTACAGCGGGGCTCCTGACTGCCGCTGGGATTTAGAGCAGCTGTGCGATCAGGACGAAATCGGGACCGGCGGAGATATTCTCCGTGGTAAAGCGCAGTGGTATTTAGAGAACGGGGTGTAAAATGTGGAAAATAAGAAAATGGCTTATTTTATTGGCGGTCTTGCTTTCGTTCTGGTTATCTCCGTTATTATCTGGTTCGCATGTGCGGGCAGAACGAGTATACACGGTCTCCGAAATGGAGCTGACACAGTTAGAAATGAACTTGACAACGCTCGAACAGCACAGCAGGGACAAGTCGATACTCTTAGACAAGCAAGCGAAGCAACTGAACGAAGCGCAGGAGCAATTGAAAATAGTGAACAAGCAAATCAGGAAATCTCAAGAATTGAACGAACAGATGCAGAACTCATTAGAGAAAGCAAATCAATACTTGAAAGAGTACGAGAAAGAGGCAGAACGGAAAATAAGAATTAAAACTCGGCAGCGGAATATGTGGATAGCGGCAACGATTGTAGCCGTGGGAGCGGCAATCTCCCGGAGGTGATCCAAAATTTATTAATCTGGCGTATTGTACAAAGCGGACCAGAAAAAGAGTTCTGACATGGAAATTGCATCAGGGCTCTTTTTCTTTTTAAGGAGGATTATATGATATGGTTTTTATATGCGCCGTTACAGTTAATCATTATGATAATCTGCTATATTACCAATCCGATTGTGATATTGTTTGCTGATGAAAACGGTGAGCTACCCGGATTGTTTTGTCTTTGGCAAACATGGGACGATTCTTGTGACAGCGAAGATTGTGTGACAAAGTATGTTCCAGACTGGATGCGGTATGATTTCTATAAATATTACCGGACAGAAAAGCGATATGATCCGGACTACGGGCGAATAATAAAACGGTCAATCAACATTGCACCGTTGCCGCTAATTGACAGATTTAAGCGGTATTGCTGCCGTGTCTTTTGGCTATCAAGAAATTGTGCTTACGGCTTCGCTTTAACTCTGTTCGGAGCGACAATCAATCCGGATGATATTGTTGTTATTGATGACTATAAGGCAGGAGAATTTGAAAGAAATATACTTGTTACACGGGATCTGAAATATTGGAAGATCTATAATTCTATGCGGATTCTGAACACGAATTACAGATGGCGGATATATTTAGGCTGGAAGATTCACGATGTAAAAAACGTTCATTATGCGATGCTGGCACTCCGAATGTGGTTCTGCAAAGAAAATTAAAAGATGGAGCGGGAAACCGCCCTCTTTTTTATTGCATGATATAAAAAATAATTATAACAAAACATCTTGACATCGTGTAGCGGTTACGCTACAATATAATCAGAAAGAGGCGAGAGCCCCGAAAACAGATTAGTTCAATCTACAAGGAGGAAATCAAAATGAAATTTTATGTAGCAGAAGTACAAAATGTAAACAGCGTAAGAGAAGCGGAAGAAATTTCCGCAAAGGATTTGACGGAAGCTAAAAGAAAGGCAAGCCGCGGTCAGGCTTTCTGCGGAACGGTACTTGTTATCGGGACGGAGATAGATGAAAATGGATTCATAACGGATCTACTTGTATATAAAGAAAATGGAAAATGGCATAATATTTAAAATAATTAACAAGGAAAACAATCTGATGATAGACCTCAAGGAAGTGCTCACCATTCCGGAAGCTGCAGAAAAATACAGCGTGAGCGAAGCGACACTGAAATTCGCCTGCGCCGGGCGGGCGGCTGGGGGGAAAACATATCCCCCCCGGCTGACACCAGAGGAATGCCGAAAATCAGGGAAGGTATGGCTTTTATCGAGGGAGGCCGTTGAAAGATTATTTAGTAAAAACAAGTCTTTGAAGCAGCCATAGAAGCAAGGATGCAGGCAGAAGAACGGTATTTTTCAAACCGGCAAGAAATAGTAGACGGAATAAAAAGAGATGTAACGCAACAAGAGCGAGAGTGTTATCGTTCTTGTTGCGTTACATCTCTTTTACGTCAAAAATTCGTCAAAAATCGGAGAAATATACTGAAACATTTTGAAATAAAACATGAGACCATAAATACCAAAAATATAGTAATTATCGGCGATTGAAACACTTTGAATTACTCTGAAATACAGCTACTATATTATCTTGAAAAGTGCAGGATCATGCAGAAGGATGGACGTATTGTTTATTTGACGGAGACGAAAAAAGAGAACTTGTTTTGGAATATTCCAATTGCCAACACAACAGTAATTCTTTTGGGCAGCGGTACTTCTGTGACACAGGCGGCAATGCGGCTGCTCAGCGGCGCCGGTGTACTTGTTGGTTTCTGCGGTGGTGGGGCTACACCGTTATTTGCCGGTACGGAGGTGGAGTGGCTGAATCCGCAAAGTGAGTACAGACCGACAGAATATGTGCAGGGGTGGCTGTCTTTTTGGTTTGATGAAAAGAAACGTCTTGCTGTGGCAAAGGAGTTCCAGAAAAATCGCATCCGTTTTTTACAGACAGTCTGGGATAAAGACAATGAATTGGCCGATGAAGGTTTTTTTACCGATGATGCTTTGCCAGAAGAAGCGATCTCCGTTTTTAAGAGCCGCATGGAAATAGCGGGGGATGTGACCCATGTATTGGCGGCGGAGGCGGAATTCACAAAAAAGCTCTACAGGTATGCGGCACAGAATACGGAAACAGTCGATTTCACGAGGGAGCGTAATTCTGACCAGCCTGCGAACAGGCTGCTTGACCATGGGAATTATCTGGCGTACGGACTGGCGGCAACGACTCTCTGGGTACTTGGTATTCCTCACGGCTTCGCGGTGATGCATGGTAAGACAAGACGAGGCGCTCTTGTTTTTGATGTAGCGGATTTGATCAAGGATGCCATCGTCCTGCCATGGAGCTTTATCTGTGCCATGAGAGGGCAGAGAGACAGAGAGTTCAGGCAGATCTGCTTACAGAAGTTTACCGAACATAAGGCGCTGGATTTTATGTTTGATGAAGTGAAACGGTGCAGCAGACTATATGCGGGCGGTGAACGGTCATGATGGTCATATTTACGAGCAGGAGCGAGAAGAAGGCTATTTATACGGTGCGGAGGATTCTGGATAGTTTTGCAGACAGAATTGGGAATGATACGTGGAAAACGGTCATTACGCAAGAGGGATTGCTGACGGTGCAGGCGCTTTTGCGACGGACTGCTACCAAAAGTACAGCAGTGGCGTGTCATTGGATCCGGTCACGGAGCCATAGCGAGCTGGTCTGGATTGTAGGGAAGCGGGACATGTTTAATGAGGAAGGCATCGTGCCTGTCCACTCCACACAAAAGGAAATCCTTCACCATGAGTGGGAAAACGATTGGCAGTATCTGCCGTTGATAAAAGCGCTGGTAGCGGTGGCGGCACTCTTCCATGACTGGGGAAAGGCATCAGCGTTATTTCAGGAAAAACTGGATAAAGGGACATTGAAAATGGATCCCTTCCGTCATGAATGGGTATCTTGCAAGCTTCTTGAAGCGCTTATTTTTGCCGCAGGTGCGGAGAAAGATGACAGAAAATGGCTGAAAGTACTGGCGGAAGGAAAGATAAAGACAGAGGATATAGAAAAGAATTTGCAAATTGACGAGAAAGGAAACGGGCAGGCAGATATGAAAAAGCTGGATGCAGCACATTTGCCACCGATTGCAAAATTTCTGATGTGGTTGATCCTGTCTCATCACAGGCTGCCGTCTATGGCTAAGGATGGCTGGGTGAATGTGGAGAAAAAAAGTTTCCACAGTATATTCTCCAGTCTGAATGCGTCCTGGGGATATGAGAGTGAAGCGGAGGAGACTATTATGTGCCGCAGGAGCTGCTTTGTATTTCCGGAGGGACTCCTTGTGGAGAATGCGGCAGCTTGGCGGAAGGCCATAAAAAAATGGTGCGGCCGGTTATTAAATGATTACGACAGACTGATGGATATTATGGGAGGGGAGACATACAAATCATCATTCAGGGCTATCGCCCACTATACGAGATTGTCTCTTATGCTGGCGGATCATTATGTTTCTTCTCTGCCTGAGGAAACAGATAAGGGCCGATGGGCAAAAAATGATTTATGGGCGAATACAGACGGTAAAACCGGAAAGAAAAAGCAGTTTCTGGAGGAACATTTGGTCAGGGTCTGTGAACAGGCAACCCATATTGCTCACAGACTTCCTTATTTCAGTGATCAGATGGAGAGCGTCTATGATGTAAAGGCGTTGGCAAAGAAAAGTCCGGCAGTTTTCAGATGGCAGGATACAGTTGTCGAGAAAATCAGAGCATTCCGGGAGAAGAATGGGGATGGTGCCAGGTATTTTATAGTCAATATGGCAAGCACCGGCTGCGGTAAAACGTTTGCCAATGCAAAGATCATGCAGGCTGTATCGACGGACGGAAAATCGCTCCGGTATATCCTTGCCCTCGGCCTCCGTACGTTGACGCTGCAGACCGGTGATGAATACAGGGAACGGATACATTTGGACAGGAATGATCTGGCCGTCCTTATCGGTTCCAGTGCCGTAACCAAATTGCATGAGGAAAATAAGGAAGCAGATAAAGGTAAAGAGAAAAAGGGAAATAGAAAGGGGTATTTATCGGAAGAGCCGCTGCTGCCGGAAGAATTGGAGTATGTGGATACGGAAAGCGAGGAGCAGTCCCGGTTTCTGGATATCTTCTTCAATAAGACAGATAAAAAAGGAGTGGCGGTAAATGAAAAGACGTCAAAAAAGAATAAAGCCTTTCTATACAAGCCTGTCCTTGCGGCGACTATCGATCATATGATGGGGGCTGTGGAGACGACACGGGGAGGAAGGTATATTTTGCCTTCATTGCGGCTGATGTCATCGGATCTGGTGATTGATGAAATTGATGATTTCAATTCCAAGGATCTCATCGCCATAGCAAGGCTTGTCCATTTGGCAGGATTGTGCGGAAGAAATGTGGCGATCTCTTCAGCGACGATACCGCCTGATCTGGCGGAAGGTCTGTACAGGGCATATCAGGCGGGACTGAAAAGTTACAATTCCTTCTTTACAGGGAAAAAACAGTGCGCTCTTGTGCTTTGTGATGAGTTCAGGACAGATGTGGAACCGATGGACAGCGGGGATGATTCGGCTTATCGAAAGATTCATGATCGATTTATCCGTAAACGAGTGGAAAATCTGGGGAAAGAACCGATAAAGCGTAAGGGATATATACAGCCCTGCAGAGCGGAATATAATGACACTGACGCTGCGAAAGAGACTTCCTATTTTGAAAATATGAGGAAGGCCATAGAAAAGCTGCATGAAAATCACCATGTCATTGATAAAAGAACAAAGAAGCGTATTTCTTTCGGCGTAGTTCGTGTGGCAAATATCACTCCCTGTGTGAAAGTCAGCCTGTACCTCATGAAATGCGGATGGAGCGAGGGGACAGCTGTCCGCGTGATGACTTACCACAGCAGGCAGATCCTTCTTCTCCGTCATGAGCAGGAGCGGTATCTGGACAAGGTGCTCACAAGAAAGACGCAGTCTGCCACAGTGGATTTTCAGGATGAAACCGTGCGGAAGCATCTGGACAGCACACCGGAGGAGAATATCATATTTATTCTTGTAGCAACACCGGTGGAGGAAGTCGGCCGTGATCATGACTTCGATTGGGCAGTGGTGGAGCCGTCGTCGTACCGATCCATCATACAGCTTGCCGGCCGTGTCCTTCGTCATCGTCAGCCGGTTTCAGGGACGCTTGAAAAAAAGAATATGGCAATCATGGCCTATAATCTGAAAGCCTGGCAGGGAAAAGAGCCGGCTTACAGCAAACCCGGGTATGAAACCAAAAAGCGGAAATTGAACAGTTATGACATGCATGATCTTGTGGATGAAGAGGAGTTGGGCAGAAGGATTGATGCGGTACCGAGAATTTTAAAACCGGAAATGTTGGATAAGGAGCAATTCTGTCCAGATGATAAAAAATATTTCTCAAAACTCTCTGATCTGGAACATGCGAGCATGATGGATTTTAACTGCAAGGGAGATTGCGGGCCGCAGTGTATGCACGGATGGATGGAAGAATACTGGTGGATGACGGCACTTCCGCAAGGCTGCAGCCGCTTCCGTGAAAGCTATGGGGAAGAAATCAAGGCCTGCGCGGTGTATGAGGAGGGGGTACGAAAATTTCTTGTGTATGAGGGAAAGGAGAAGACTTTGCTTTCAGATAATGTAGGAATTACCGACTACAGTGGTATGACAGAGGGAATGGAGGGACGGTTATGGCTTATTCGTGATTATGAAGCTGCCTTGAGGCGGTACGTATCAGATACAAGTGATGTGCCGCAGGATGTGCAAATGAATGAGATTTCCTGCAGATATGGAGAAATCACTATACCCTACGGGAGATCCAGTACAGTGGATGAATGGAAATATTCAGATCAGTTAGGTATGTTCAAATTAACGGAAGAAAATAGACAGGAGGGATGATTTTGAGCGGATTGACAGCGTACATATCGGAAGCGGCGGCAGGGAAAAAGAAAACGCCACAGAAGTGGCTGGCGGATACGGTTTCTTTGCTTTCCAAATGCGATATGGCGACACATGTCGGGAAATTCACCCATCCCGATGTGAAAGTGTATTTGCAGAGAAAAAATAAAGCGGGACAAAATGCCTATGTACTGACGGAAAATGTGGACTGTGAAACGGATATCGTATATTCTTCTGCCGCTTACATGGGCGCAGCGAAATTACTGCTTTATGCATTGGATGACGGAAGACCATTATGGAAGCATATCTATGAAAATGATGAAAACGTTAGGAGAGAAGTAGAATCTTTGGGCGTATCCTTCGATACAATGAGACAGGAAGTGGAACGCATGATGGCGACTGCCGATCCGGCAGCGACGGACGGAAGGCTGCGGCAGATTTACTTTCCTGCCGGAGAAGGGACGTATCATCTGTTGACCGTATTGCCGTCCTCAAGCCTTCTGCAAGTGCTGAACGGCAGAAGCAGGAATATGAGGCAGCACAGGTTTGACTGCCGTAATGAGAAAAGCGAGTTTTATGGGAATGCATGTGATGAAATCATGGAGAGGACAGTCATCGGCTTTGGGGGAACGAAAGCGCAGAATATCAGCGCCTTTAATGCACGGGTAGCGGGAAAAGCGGATCTGCTCATGTCTATGCCGGCTCTGGTGGAAGGGGAAGAAATACGTCGCCCCCACCGTAATTTCCTTGAGGAAACAGTGCCATACCGGGCCTATTTCTTCCTGTTCCGAAATCTGCATGAGTTGTTTCTCATGGAACGGAATAATACGGAAATTCGGAATAAGAGGGAAGCACTGGTCTGTGATCTGATTGATGTCATACTGCAGTCCTGTTATCGTTTACGGGAAGAGCCTGCCGGCTGGAGCAATGGCGAAGAGTTCCTTAATCTGCCGCAGATCCAGAAAATATGGCTTGATGAACAATATAGAGAGGAACGGACAGATGAATGGGCAAAGGAAACAGGGAAGTATTTTGCAAAATGGTTTATTTACAAATATAGAAGGATCAAAAAAGAACAGCGTGTATCATTGGGCGAGGAGGAAATGAAACATATCCGGCACGCAATGATAAAAGTGCTTATGGAGGAGGTGAGAAGTTTGTCATGAAAGCATATCTGCTTATATCCCATCTGCGGATTCATAATGCCAATGCCATGAGCAGTACCTTAACCATCGGAGTACCTGCTATGACAGCATGGCTCGGCGCAGTCCATGCACTGGAACGAAAGTTGGGAGAAAGGAGGGAGCCGGCTCTGGAGGGGATACGACTTGTAAAAACAGCGGTATCATATCACAAGACGAATCTGCAGATTTATAAGGGCCCCGGAGACTATGTAAATTCTCTTGTAGGAACGGCAAATCCACTTAATGAAAAAGGGGAAAGACCGTCATTTATTGAAGATGCGAGAATCCATCTTTCCGTATCCCTTCTGATAGAGGCCCAAAAGGTAGATGGGAATAACATGGAATTATTGGAACAGGCAGTAAAGGAAATATTGCCCCGGATGAAAATGGCGGGGGGAGACATACTGGATATTAGAAAAATCCAAGTCATGCGTATAGATGAAGACAATCCTATATCAGTTAGGAAAGTGATTTCCACCCTTATGCCCGGTTATATACCTATTGAACGCAGGGATCTCATGGAAGCGAAAGAGCTGGAAGGAAAAGACAGTCTGGACAGGCTGCTTCACTATCTGAAAGTACATCAGATGGCAGAAAAAGATGAATCCGGTAAGGTAACAGGCTGGAAATACGAAAAGGCGGCGGCCGGATGGATTGCGCCGCTTGCTGTAGGATTTAAAGGATTGTCTCCGCTGGGGAAAGTAAAAAATCAGCGGGATCCGGATACGCCCCATCGATTTGCAGAAAGCATAGTCACCCTTGGTGAATTTAAGATGGCTCATCGGTTCCGTGACATAGATGAAATGATGTGGCACTATGCCTATGAAGAAACCAATCAATTATATCTTTGTAAAAATAAGGAATGACCAGGAGGAAATGAAAATGGCGAAAAAAGAATCAAATCTGGCATCTGTACTTTCTTTTGAAAAGAAACTTGTTTTATCGGATGGCTATATGTATGGAACAACCTGGGAAAAAAGAAATGAAACAGCCCGTCCCGTTATGCTGGTAGAAAAATCTGTAAGAGGAACCATTTCCAACCGATTGAAGGATAGTGTAAAAAATGATCCCATGAAATTGAATGCGGAAGTGGAAAAAGCAAATCTGCAGACCGTAGACAGTGCTTCTATTTCTTTAAACGATGACACATTGAAATTATCCTTTACAATCAAAGTCCTTTCCGGTGTAGAGCATCCTTCTGCATGCAATAACGAAACTCATCATAAAAAGATAGAAGAAATAGGAAAGAAATTTATTGAGCAGAACGGATTTAAAGAGCTGTCAGCCCGTTATGCGATGAATATAGCCAATGGACGCTTCCTTTGGAGAAATCGTGTAGGGGCGGAAAAAGCGGAGGTCATTGTATCCATAAAAGAAGAAAATAAAAAATGGATATTTAATATTTATGATTTCAGCTTGAAGGATTTTGATAAGAATCGTGAAAAAGTGGAAGAATTGGCATCTTTTATTGCCGAAACTCTCTGTGGAAAGAGGTCATCCCTTCTGATCGAAGTGGAAGCCTTCGCACTTATGGGAAAAGGACAGGAAATTTATCCCAGCGAAGAACTGATTCTTGATAAAGGAAAAGGCAAGAAGAGCAAGGTTCTTTACCATGTGGACGGTACGGCAGCCATGCACTCGCAGAAACTCAGCAATGCCATCAGAACCGTCGACACTTGGTATCCTCAGGAAGAGGGCAGACGGATACCGATTGCCATTGAACCCTATGGCGCGGTTACTACTCTGGGGAAAGCCTACCGCACACCAAAAGAGAAAAAAGATTTTTATACCCTGTTTGATCAGTGGTCAACCGGCAGTGAACCGGACGATGAAAATGACAAAAACTATGTCATGGCTGTTCTCGTCCGCGGCGGTGTTTTTGGTCAGAGCGAAAAGGAATAAGCCATGGAATACTATCAGGAAATCACCTTGCTCCCATGTGCGGAAGTATCGCTTGCCTTCCTTTGGACCAAAGTGTTTACCCAGCTCCATATTGCTTTTGCAGATGAAAAGAATAAAAGCGGACATAACCCTTATGCCGTTTCATTTCCCGAATATAGGGAAACAGGTCTGGGAGAAAAAATCCGTGTCTTTGCGGAAGCACAAGAATTGGAAAGACTCAACCTGTCCAAAGTACTGGGACACCTCCTTGATTATGTGCACTGTACAAGCATAAGGAAAGTGCCGGAAAGAAAAGTACAGGAAAGAAAAACTTATGCCATATATAGCAGGTACCAGCCTGAGGGCTCAATCCGGGTAAAAGCGAAACGCTATGCAAAAAGACATCCGGGAGTAACGATTGAAGAGGCTGCCCGGCTTCTGCAAGGAAAGAGAAAATCTGCCAGATTGCCGTACATACAGATGAAAAGCCTTTCCCGCGGAGGAACATTTAGCCTTTTTATAAAAAAGCAGGTAGAAAAAGAATCTGCCTTGACAGAATGCGGAACCTATGGTTTAAGTAATAACAGAACCGTTCCGGAATTTTAACCCAAATTTTTATGGCGTTTGAAAAATGCGATTAAATCAATATATTTCAAGGCAGGAATAAATTTGGGTCAACGTGGGAAAAAGATGTATAAGCGCACGTGCTGTCGGCTTCTTTTTCCACTCCAGCATCGTTAACTGCCGCATAGGTAGTTTAGAAACACCACAAGCACCTTAACAGGTGCTTTTTTATTTGTTAACTGCCGCATAGGTAGTTTAGAAATGCATCATCGCCGGCCGCATAAACGGACGTTTGTTAACTGCCGCATAGGTAGTTTAGAAATACGGATGCGATATGGAGCTGCCTCAATATCGGTTAACTGCCGCATAGGTAGTTTAGAAATGTCCCGGCGCTCTATCAAATCTATATACTGTGTTAACTGCCGCATAGGTAGTTTAGAAATGCAGCGCATCAAGTATAAACTTTGCCGCACTGTTAACTGCCGCATAGGTAGTTTAGAAATTGACGCGCTTGATGAGTGCTTAGGACTGATGGTTAACTGCCGCATAGGTAGTTTAGAAAGATACTCCGTCAAAGTCCGCCCCAGCCGTTTAGTTAACTGCCGCATAGGTAGTTTAGAAAGGCAAGCGCGGGATACGGTCTCAATTTGCAAGGTTAACTGCCGCATAGGTAGTTTAGAAAAGAACGAATGTCCAGACCCGCGAACGTATGTCGTTAACTGCCGCATAGGTAGTTTAGAAATCGTAATCATCAAAATTATTCGGGTCAAAATCTGTTAACTGCCGCATAGGTAGTTTAGAAAATTTTTTGTTATTGTCGGTATATGATACTCGGGTTAACTGCCGCATAGGTAGTTTAGAAATGATTTTTCGCCCTCTCCGAATAGGTCATAGTGTTAACTGCCGCATAGGTAGTTTAGAAACCAAAGTAAGCAATGTTCCAGCTTTCATTACCGTTAACTGCCGCATAGGTAGTTTAGAAATCTCCCGCTTGCAATTTCTTCCCAAATCGCCAGTTAACTGCCGCATAGGTAGTTTAGAAAATGCGAATACTGAACACGAATTACCGATGGAAGTTAACTGCCGCATAGGTAGTTTAGAAAGAAGAAGCGACTAATACTTTGCGTTCGCAGATGTTAACTGCCGCATAGGTAGTTTAGAAAGTCATCAAAGACAGCAAGCGGAATGTATTTAGGTTAACTGCCGCATAGGTAGTTTAGAAATTTAATAATTCCTCGTCTGTCATCTTGACAGAGTTAACTGCCGCATAGGTAGTTTAGAAATTTCACGAAAAAGAACGGTGGTTTCCCATCGTGTTAACTGCCGCATAGGTAGTTTAGAAAATTTCCATCGGGCTAATTGTCATTTTCCACTTGTTAACTGCCGCATAGGTAGTTTAGAAAGTCCACGTGTCGGTCAGCTTCTGTTTCATAACGTTAACTGCCGCATAGGTAGTTTAGAAAATGATGTAATGTCCGTTGCACGGCTGACATCAGTTAACTGCCGCATAGGTAGTTTAGAAAACGGGGCCCTTGACTACTGTTTCTCAAATCTTGTTAACTGCCGCATAGGTAGTTTAGAAAGCGTGAAAACACAGCCGAAAGCTGACTTCCGAGTTAACTGCCGCATAGGTAGTTTAGAAAGCTTGTGGCATTGAGCATGTCGGAAACAATGTGTTAACTGCCGCATAGGTAGTTTAGAAATGTGGTGCTTGATGAGAAATCGCAGAAAGCATGTTAACTGCCGCATAGGTAGTTTAGAAATTTTACAATCAACTTTCAAGCAAAGTGGCTTCGTTAACTGCCGCATAGGTAGTTTAGAAAGTCCGCAGGCGTTAAAGAACGGTCTTTTTTATGTTAACTGCCGCATAGGTAGTTTAGAAAAAAAACATCGCTGGGCATGTATGCGTTTTTTGGTTAACTGCCGCATAGGTAGTTTAGAAATCAAGAACGTGCCCGAACTCGTGACTTGCAGTGTTAACTGCCGCATAGGTAGTTTAGAAACGGACGGCTCGACGGAGAGAAGAACAGAAAAAGTTAACTGCCGCATAGGTAGTTTAGAAATTTTGCGTTCCAAACGTCAACAAATCGTTTTAGTTAACTGCCGCATAGGTAGTTTAGAAATTCTGCAGAATAATCTTTCGCAGGAAGTACGAGTTAACTGCCGCATTGGCAGCTTAGAAACGGAAAATAGGTTTATAGGCTCGGCTTCCGGGTTAACTGCCGCATAGGCAGCTTAGAAATTTGACTTTCCTGTTATCTTTTTCTACAATGCTGACAGGTGAAAAGTCTTAGAATCCTTGCCCTTTATCTGGCGGGGAGGCTAAGGCTTCTTTACATTAACTGCTATATAAAGTGGCGCGATTGTTCAGTTTTTAATGAAGAAGATTTATTTACAGAATGAACCAATTTCGTGATTTGCATCTTAAATCACATTTGACTATTGCATTTCTTTTTACTTACAATAATAAGAAAGGAAGAGAGTGGTAAATAGAGAGGCGCTATGGGAAATACAGCTTTCGGACGGATGGGTGAGGATCGGGCTTGTTTGTACCTGGAGGAGAAGGGGATGACTTTGGTCACTCGGAATTTCAGGTGTAAACATGGGGAAATCGATCTCATCATGAAGGACGGAAGCGTTTTTGTATTTGTCGAGGTGAAGACCCGGCGGAGCCGTTTATATGGGGAACCGATTGAGGCGGTGACTGTGTATAAGCAGCGGCATATCCGTTATACGGCGGAGGTATTTCTTGTAGCGCGTCATTTGCATGATGTCCGGATCCGTTTTGATGTGGTGGAAGTCATGATGGCGCCGGGGCGTGCAGTGCGGTTGCGTCATACGAAGAATGCGTTCTGAGAGAGGGAGATGCCATGTTTGCGCAGGTATTTGGGACATGTACGTTTGGTTTGAATGGGCACGTGATTACTGTGGAGGTGGATATCAGCCGCGCGTCACCGGCTTTTGATATTGTCGGGCTGCCTGCGGTTTCCGTGAAGGAGTCGAAGGAGCGTGTCCAGTCGGCGATACGGAATTCCGGATATTTTTTTCCTATCGAAAAGGTGACGGTGAATTTGGCGCCTGCGGATTTGAAGAAGGACGGTTCCTGTCTGGATCTGCCGATTGCCATAGGGGTTCTGGCGGCAAGCGGGGTGATTCCGAAGGAGGCTCTTGCATCGGTGATGTTCATCGGCGAGCTTTCTTTGCAGGGGGAAATACGTTCGGTGCCTGGTGTGCTTTCCATGGTTCTTGCCGGACGGGAAGCGGGAATCTCTACTTTTTTCATGAGCCCTGCGGTTGCCGGGGAGGCTCTTCTTTGTGAAAATGTGACTGTATACGCGCCAAAGACGCTTGGCGAACTGGTGGAGTATCTTTTGGGGCATAGCCCGATGGCTCCTGCCAAGCGGCGTGAAGCGGGGGAATCTAAGTTAAGTGATGTGGATTTTGCCGAGGTGCAGGGACAGATCATGGCGAAGCGCGCTATGGAAATAGCGGCGGCAGGGTCCCATAATGTCCTTATGACGGGGCCGCCCGGATCAGGGAAAACGATGCTGGCACGCCGCATCACGACGATTCTTCCTCCTATGACGCGGGAGGAGGCTCTTGAGGTGACAAAGATTTATTCGGTGGCCGGACTGTTCAAGGCGGAGGATATCATCCGTGAGCGTCCGTTCCGCAGTCCTCATCATACGATTTCCATGGCCGGGCTTATCGGCGGAGGTACGATTCCCCGTCCCGGCGAGGTGACGCTTGCCCATAACGGTGTTTTATTTTTAGATGAACTTCCTGAGTTTCCACGGGCTGTGCTGGAAGTTCTCCGGCAGCCGCTGGAGGATCGGGAGGTGCATATTTCAAGGGTAAATGCATCTTTTGTATATCCTTCCGATTTTGTACTGATTGCCGCAATGAATCCTTGTCCCTGCGGATATCTTGGAGATCCTGACCATCCCTGTACCTGCAGTGATGGAGAAATACGGAGTTACGGCAGAAAGATTTCCGGCCCTCTTTTGGACAGGATTGATTTGCATGTGTCGGTGATGCGTCCGAAGTATAGTGAACTCACAGCAACGATTAAAGGGGAATCTTCGGCACGGATTGCGGAACGTGTAGCGGCGGCGAGGGCCATGCAGTCGGAACGGTTGTCTAAATGGCATATGCAGAATAATGCGCAGATGGGGCACCGCCAGCTTCGGGAAACCTGCCGTTTGGACGCGGAGGGGTCGGAGCTGCTCCGTGAGGTTTTTGAAAAGCTCCATTTATCCGCGAGAAGTTATGACCGCATCATTAAAGTATCCCGTACGATTGCCGATTTGGCAGGTACGTCGGAGATTAAGCCCGAGCATGTGGCGGAAGCACTCAGTTACAGAAATATGCTTCCCCGGAGGTCATGATGGATATATTCGCGGCGGCGCTCCCCGGTTGCCCAAGGCTGGGAGCCAAACATATGCGGGCTCTCATAGAGGCGTTCGGAACGGCGGAAGATGTGTGGAAGGCTTCCGATAAGGAGATTGTGGAATCCCATTTGCTGAAAGGGAAGACGGAAGCGTCTTTTTTGGCGTACCGGAAAGAAACGGAGCCTGAAGAAATAGGGGAAAAGTTATACCGGCTGCAGATTCGCTGCGTGACATGGGAGGATGATTTGTATCCCCCGCTTTTACAGACGACGGCAAATCCTCCGGCTGTTTTATTTTATAAAGGAAATGATCCCGTTTTTGAGAAAACGGTGGCGATCGTAGGATCACGGAAAGCGACGCCTTATGGCGTGCAGACGGCAGAACGGATAGCCTGCGGTTTGGCTGAAAATGGAGTGACGGTGGTTTCCGGCGGCGCGCGGGGGATCGACAGCGCTGCGCATGAAGGGGCATTGCGCGGAGAAAGCCCGACGGTGGTGGCGCTTGCCTGCGGGCTGGATCATGTATATCCTCCGGAAAATAAAAATTTGTTCCAAAAAATCATTGATAATGGCGGTACGATTATTTCTGAATACCCGCCGGGTACGCCGCCTCTGGGGAGGCAGTTTCCCGCAAGGAACAGAATTATCGCGGGAATGAGCCGGGGGATTCTTGTGGTGGAAGCGGCAGAACGGAGCGGCGCTCTTATTACCTCTGACTTTGCTTTGGAAGAAGGACGGGATGTCTTTTCCGTTCCGGGAAATATTTGGCTCGATTCGAGCAGAGGAACCAATCATCTGATACGGAGCGGGGCGATTTGCTGTACGTCCTACGAGGATATCCTTTCTGAATACGGGTGGAACGAAAAGAGTATTTCTTCCAAGAAGGAATCTCCTGAACAGTTGACATTGGAAGAGGAAGTGGTGTATCGTTTCTGCTGTACAGGAGAGGAAGTGACGGCGGAGGATATTCTCCAGCAGTCAGGAATGTCGGTGATGAAGATTACGATGCTCCTGCTCCGGCTTCAGCTTAAAGGGTTTATAAAGGAAACGGGATCCGGCCGGTTTATTACAACAGGACGCGGATAATATAAATGAGATATATGCTGTATTTCATGTAGTATAGGGAGGGTATTTTGGCTATACAGATTACGATCACCGTGAAGGATAAGAAGAAAAGGTCTTCTGCCGGGGAAAAACTTTTCACAAGGAAACCGAATGCCAAGGGGAAACACCTGATTATCGTGGAGTCTCCGGCAAAAGCGAAGACGATTGAGCGTATTTTGGGCTCCGATTATAAGGTGCTTGCCTCCATGGGTCATTTACGTGATTTGCCGCAGCGTACGCTTGGTGTGGATGTGGCAAATGATTTCAAGCCGGAGTATGTTAATTCGGCGGAACGGGCCGATGTCATTGAAAATTTGCAGAAAGAAGCCAATAAGTCGAAAGATATTCTTCTGGCAACGGACCCTGATCGTGAAGGGGAAGCCATTTCCTGGCATTTGTCGAAACTTCTTGATGTGGATCCCCGGTCAAACACGCGTATCGCCTTTCATGAAATCACGCCGCCGGCGATTAAAGAGGCGGTACTCCATCCCGAACCGATTGATTTAAACCGTGTAGATGCCCAGCAGGCACGCCGCGTGCTTGACCGTCTTGTGGGGTACAAGCTTTCACCGTGGCTGTGGAAGCAGGTTTACCGCGGCCTTTCCGCGGGACGCGTACAATCGGTAGCGACACGTCTGATTTGTGAAAGGGAAGAAGAAATACGGGCGTTTAAGCCTGTGGAATACTGGACAGTGGAAGGGATTTACCGTACAGAGGAAAAGGAAAGTTTCAAGGCAAAACTGACGCAGATTGACGGGAAGGAAGCAAAAATTCATAATGCGGAAGAAGCGGATCGGGTTGTCAGGGGGATTTTAAAACAACCGGCAGAAATCACGTCGGTCACAAAAACGAAAAAGCAGCGTAAGGCAAAACCGCCGTACACGACTTCCACGATGCAGCAGGATGCGGTCAACCGTCTTAATTTCGGCTCCAAAAAGACGATGGCTCTTGCCCAGATGCTTTATGAAGGGATCGAAATACCGGGTCACGGACATGTAGGACTGATTACATACATGCGTACTGACTCGACCCGTATTTCCGATGAAATGATCAAGCAGGTACGGCCGTACATTGAACGTGTTTATGGGAAAGACTATCTGCCGCCTAAACCGAATGTATATGCCAGGGGGAAGGATTCTCAAGATGCCCATGAAGCGATTCGTCCCACGAATCTGCAGTTTGCTCCGGATATGCTGGCGGCCGTTTTGTCCCGTGACCAGCTCCGGCTGTATACATTGATCTGGAACCGATTCCTTGCAAGCCAGATGGCGCCCCAGATTTCCCAGGCAACGAATGCAGTGCTCCAAAGCGGCATTTACACACTTCGCGCGACAGGGACGCAGATATTGTTTGATGGATTTACGGTACTCCGGACGGTAAAAGAAAAGAAGCAGGATAATGAAGAGCTTCCTATTCTGCCGGCGCTCCATAAAGGACATACGGTACTCAATACAAAGGCGGAAGGAGAGCAGCATTTCACCGCGCCGCCGCCAAGGTACACGGAAGCCAGCCTGATTAAGACACTTGAGGAGAAGGGGATAGGCAGGCCGTCTACATATGCGCCTATTTTGGATACCATCCAGAGGCGTAAGTATGTGGAAAAAGAGGGAAAACAGTTTGTTCCCACAGATATCGGGTTTAAAGTGACGGATCTTTTAAAGAAATATTTTGCCGGTATTGTCAGTGTGGATTTCACCGCGCAGCTGGAAACCTGGCTGGATAAAATTGCTGACGGCAAAGCGACGTATAAAAAGGTCATGAGCGGGTTCTGGGATGTTTTTGAGAAGGAACTGCAGAATGCCAACCTGGAGGCAGCGAAGACGAAGGAAGAAAATCAGGAAGTATCCGATGTAATCTGCGAAAAATGCGGTGCCCATATGATTGTGAAGATGAGCCGTTACGGGAAATATCTCGCCTGCCCGAATTTCCCTTCCTGCAAAAATATCAAGCCTTATCATACGGGAGAAGAAAAGGAAGAGATTTCCGATGTGGATTGTGACAAGTGCGGTGCGAAGATGGTGTACCGCCAGGGGCCGTACGGCAGATATCTGAAGTGCCCGGAATGCGGCCAGAACAAAGCGATCGTTATTGATACGGGCATAGAGTGTCCGAAATGCCATGAGGGGCATTTGGTGAAGCGCCGCTCAAAGCGGGGACGTTATTTCTATGGCTGCAGCCGTTATCCGGCCTGCGATATGGCAGTCTGGGATGAACCGGTTAATGAGTTCTGCTCTGTCTGCGGCGCGATCAAGGTAAAGAAGGTTCGGAAAAATAAGGAGGAAGAGCTTATCTGCTCTAATCCCGAGTGCACAACGCATCCGAAAAAGAAAACTGTAACGAAAACTTCGGCAGCAAAGAAAAAGACAACAACTGCAAAGAAGACGACTGCCGGGGCGGCGGGGAAAACAAAAACAGGAGCCGGTGATTGATGGAGAAGGTTACGGTAATTGGTGCCGGTTTAGCAGGAAGCGAGGCTGCCTGGCAGCTGGCGGAAATGGGGGTTCCCGTGAAGCTGGCGGAAATGCGTCCGGCAATCGGAACGCCTGCCCATCATACGGGATATTGTGCGGAACTGGTTTGCAGCAATTCTTTCCGTGCGGCGGCTCTTACCAATGCGGTAGGACTTCTGAAAGAAGAGATGCGCCGGCTCGGGTCGGTAATTATGGAATGTGCCGATGCCCACCGTGTCCCTGCAGGCGGTGCTTTAGCGGTGGATCGTAACGGATACGCGGCGGCAGTGACAAAAAAGATAAAAAGTCATCCGCTGATTGAATTTGTCAATGAAAAAATCAGGGAAATACCGGAAAAAGGGATCGTGATTATCGCGACCGGTCCGCTGACAGACGGCGCTCTTGCGGACAGCATAGAAAGTTTCTGCGGCGGCGAAGGACTTCACTTCTATGATGCCGCAGCGCCCATCGTGATGAAAGAATCCCTTGATATGGACATCGTGTACCGGATGTCCCGCTACAATAAGGGAGAGGCGGCATACCTGAACTGCCCCATGAACGAAGAGGAATACAATGCATTTTATGAGGCGCTCAGGACGGCGGAGACAGCGGAAGTCCACGGGTTTGAAGAAGGAAATGTCTTTGAAGGGTGTATGCCTGTGGAAGTGATGGCGCAGCGCGGTAAGGATACGATGCGTTTCGGGCCGATGAAACCGGTAGGACTTCCTGATCCGCGGACAGGGAAGGAACCGTATGCTGTTGTCCAGCTGCGTCAGGATAATGAAGAAGATACGATGTACAATATTGTCGGCTTCCAGACTCATCTGAAATGGGGTGAGCAGAAACGAGTTTTCGGCATGATTCCCGGACTTGCTGATGCGGAGTTTGTCCGCTATGGCGTGATGCATCGAAATACCTATATCCATTCGCCCGATTTACTGGAAGCCACCATGGAAACGCGGGCACGGAAGGGACTCTTCTTTGCAGGGCAGATGACAGGCGTGGAAGGGTATGTGGAATCGGCAGCATCGGGAATCGCGGCAGCCTGTTCCGCTTTCGCGCGGGCGGCGGGGAAGGAGCCGCGGGCATTCCCGAAGGAGACGGCAATTGGCGCGCTCTGCCATTATATTTCTCATTTTATCGGAAAAGATTTCCAGCCGATGAATGTGAATTTCGGATTGCTGCCTCCTTTGCCTGAAAGAGTGAAGAAAAGAGAAAAGAATGGAAAGCTGGCGGCGCGGGCATTGTCCGTTCTGGATGCATTTATAAAGAAATAGAACAAAGCCGTTTCTTTTGGGGGAACGGCTTTTATCGCGGGAGTATAATAAAGGAAGTCAACCATAGAAGTACAAGGAGGAAATATGTTTACTGCAACAACGATACTGGCTGTAAAGAAAGACGGACAGACGGCTGTGGCCGGTGACGGGCAGGTTACGATGGGCAATGCCGTGGTGATGAAGAATACGGCGCGGAAGGTGCGCCGCCTGTATCATGGAAAGGTCATCGCCGGATTTGCCGGTTCCGTGGCGGATGCATTTGCCCTTTTTGATAAATTTGAAGGGAAACTTTCTGATTGCAATGGAAATCTGGTGCGTGCTGCCGTGGAGTTCGCCAAAGAGTGGAGGCGGGATCGGGTGCTCCAAAAGCTGGAAGCTCTTTTGATTATGACGGATGGCGACCATCTATTTCTTGTATCAGGCAGCGGAGAGGTTATCGAGCCGGATGATGGCATACTGGCAATCGGGAGCGGCGGGAATTATGCTCTTGCCGCAGCTCGCGCTTTGTGTTCGGTGTCGGATTTATCGGCGCGGGAGATTGCGGAACGGTCACTCCATGTGGCGGCGGATATCTGCGTATATACGAATCATAATGTGATTGTGGAGGAAATAGGATGAAAGATCTGACACCACGGAGAATTGTGGAATATCTTGATGAATACATTGTGGGACAGCAGGATGCGAAACGGTCTGTCGCTGTCGCTCTGCGCAATCGTTGGCGCAGCAGCCGGCTTCCTAAGGAAATAGCCCGTGAAGTAAGTCCGAAAAATATTCTTCTTATCGGTCCCACCGGAGTGGGAAAGACGGAAATTGCCCGCCGCATTGCTGCTTTGACAGGTGCCCCTTTCGTAAAGGTGGAAGCGACGAAGTATACGGAAGTCGGCTATGTGGGCCGCGACGTGGAATCTATGGTGCGCGACTTGGCGGAAGAAGCGGTGCGCCTTGTGAAGAAGCAGGAATCAGGCCGTCACGGGAAAGATGCGGAAGAGGCGGCGGTGCAGAAAATTGCTGAAATCATGTGGCCTGCAAAGAAAAAGGAAACGAGATCTCCCATGGAAATTATTTTAGGGGGAAAGGCGGAGAAGACAGGTGTTTCAGATGAAGGGGAAAGGGAGAGAAGAAATAATCTGCTTGCCCGTATCAGGGGCGGTGAATTGGACGAC